>Ga0075120_10000590_pt1 | contig 29780 bp, 23 predicted proteins | sample AntAceMetag02UKL_FD_69792 | JGI IMG/M metagenome (GOLD analysis project Ga0075120, IMG submission 69792) | Saline lake microbial communities from Ace Lake, Antarctica - Antarctic Ace Lake Metagenome 02UKL | ecosystem: Environmental > Aquatic > Non-marine Saline and Alkaline > Saline | place...
GAAGGTTGGGATCCAAAAAAAGATGATATAGTTGCAGAATTCAATTTCACTGATCCGGTCCAATCCGTTTTTATGAACACTGATGTGCTTGTGCCAGGTGAGGGTGATACCGTTTTAAGCCGTAAAGGCCAAACCCTGGATCGGGAAGTCTTTAAAAAAATGCGAGATGAGTTCTATCAATTACGAGGATGGAATCCCGAAACGGGTTATCCAACGGCCCAAAAGCTTCATGAACTCGGGCTTTCGGAATCTTAGCAACTTTTAACATTCTATCAGCGAAAGAGATCGTCTCCGTAAACCCTTTTGTGTTTTTAATCTAAGCATAAGTTCGCAAGAATATTGCCGAACAATACGGATCGGTCAAATAAGCTCTTTGTTTGAATGTATTCGTCTTCACTGTGATCTTTGGCACCAATTGGTCCTAATCCATCAATAACAGGAATCCCCTCATAGGCAATTAGGTTTGCGTCTGAAACTCCTTGCCTTAACTCTGAAAATAATTGTATGTCAAGGCTTTTTGCAAGGCTATCTATCTTTTGAAACCATGCCATATTTTTTTTTGTCTCTGGCATGGCCGGTCTGCTGGATAAAATCTTCAATGTTGAAGATGTTCCAGCGATAATTGTTTCATTGCAAATAGCAGTAAGTCGGGATTTTAAACTTATTAGATCTTTTGATTTTAAAAACCTGAAATCGATTCTGGCACTGGCATGCTGGGGTATGGTATTGGGACCTATTCCTCCTTCAACCGTGCCCACATTGGCAGATATACCCTGTTCCGGGGCATTCAGCGCTTCAATGGCAATTGTTTTATGGGCAAGTTCCAGGATAGCGCTGGCCTTATTGATTCCTGCAAAGGCAGCATGACCGGCTTCTCCTGTGATTTTCAACTCCGCTGAAACATTCCCTTTCCGGCCGGTGACAATCTCCCCGTTCAGTCCGCCAGCCTCAAGGACAAAGGCTATTTTACTTTTTCGTGCTTCATTCTGAATGAGCGATCGTGAACTTTTTGACCCCATTTCTTCATCAGAATTAAATATGAAGGTAACGGGCAGTCTATGCATAAAATTGCCACGGACCAGGGATTTTAGGGCAAAAATTCCCACAACAAGCCCCCCTTTCATGTCAGCAACACCCGGGCCATAACAGTTTTTTTCATCCTGTTTAAAAAAATTGAAGTCCGTATCCTGGGGAAAAACCGTATCCATATGTCCGGTAATCAGGACCTGTTTTTTTCCGGGATCAAATCCCGGAGATTTTGCAATAATATGGTTCCCAAAGTCTCTGTCTTTTTTTTGTTCGCAGGTAAATCCCAGGGCTTTCATTTCCCTGAGAATGACCTGGCCGACCCTGTCAACGCCGGATTTATTTTTTGTGCCGCTCTGGATGCAGACCAGCTCATTTAAAAGGGTTAACATGTCTGTTTTGTGTTCTTTTAGAAAAGCGGATATCTGCTGCTGTATGTTCATGGTAAACGCATATCCTTCAGGTGAACGGGGCGGCAGGAAAGTTATATTGCTTTACTGCCGCCTTAAAAGGTTAATCAGGGTTTATGAAAGGAAAAATTTGCATCTGCATATATTGCAGCATCTGCATCCGGGTAATTGACAACTTCTCCATTCCATGGTTTTTCCAGAATGACGTTGCCGTCTTCAGTTCCCCGGACATTGCTTTTATGAAGAGGGATTTTCCCGCCTGCCGTGGCAATATATCTTGGAATGGCATCGCCTGAGATATTGCCGTACATGCTTTCAACAATATCACGGCCAACCTCGACGGGAACCCTGAAATGGGCGAACTGGGGATTCCTGTAAGAGCAGTTGAATATATAGTAAGGTCTGACATAATTTTCCTGTATGGTTTCGCACAGCTTCCACATTTTAACCCGTGTATCGTTAATACCTTTGAGAAGGACGGCCTGGTTTAAAACAGCAGATACATTTTTTGAAATCAGCTTAAAAGCATCACTGGACAGCGGGGTGATTTCCTGGGCTGTATTGATTTGCGTCACCACCCTGACCGGTTTTTTATCGTTGCTTTCCGCAAGGATGTCCAAAAGTTCATTATCCACTCGCTGGGGAGCGGTCACTGGAATTCTTGTGCCGAGACGTTTCATTTTTATATGATCTATCGAGTCAAGCGTTGCCAGGATTTTTCTGATGATTTTATTGGGCAGGACAAATGCATCACCGCCGGTAATAAGGACGTCTCTTATGCGGGAGTTCTTGCGGATATAATCAAATGCCTCTTCATAGGCTTCGTCTGAATAAATTCTGTCTTTTTTGCCGATATGGGCAATTCTCAGACAGTGCGTGCAGTACATGGCGCACATGTTGGTGGCTTTTATGGTTACCACCCTTGGATAGAACTGGTCAATCAGCCTTGCAGGGGAGTGGTCTGCTGCAACCGGCGGGATCTCTATGCCCGTATTGTTCACCATTTCTCCCGTGGGAACGCACTGAAGAAGGATCGGGTCATTGGTCATACCCGACCGAATAAGGCTAGCATAATAAGGCGTCAGGCGCATGCGGTAGGTCTTTGTCACATGGGCTACTTCCTCTATCACTTTAGGGGTAAGGTCGATGATTTTGGACAGCTCCTCGATGGAATCAATGCAATGCTTGATCTGCCCGGGATAGGAATTCCATTCATCCTCACTGATGTTTAATTGGGTTTTTATCCGTTCCTTGTTTTCAAGCAGGGTATCCCAGAGTTCAAAACCACTGGGGGCGACTTCCTGTTTTTGGTTTAAATAGGCATCGACCCTGTTTATTGCTTCCTGTACGATGGGAATGGCCTTGCTGACTCTTCCGCCCACAGAAACACTGTGTTCATCTATTTTTTGATGTTTTACAGCAAGAGTTGAGAGCTTTTGCCAGGAAAGTTCAAAGCTTTCAGGGGAAATCTGGTTTTCTTTTTGAAACCGATTCAGCCGCATGAAAAGATCGATGATCGGCTGGGTCAGGCTCTGCTTCTCTGCCTGGTTTGTCAGTTCGGTAATCTCTTTTTTCTGTGCCCCGGAAGGCATGGTCTCATTTTTTTTAAAAAGTTGTGTAAAAAAAGCCTGGGTAAACTGATCAAGGCTTTCTTCATAAGTGTTAAGCGTCGACATGGTTTTTCTCCGTTACGTTTTTCTTTGTAAATGTTAATTCAATGGTTTTACAACCCTGACAAATTCCCTGGGAGCAATGCGGGGTCGATCCCCGTTACTGACCCTGTGGCAGGCGACAAACCGTCCGGGTGCCACCTCCTTTAAGTCTTGTGTCTGGGTTTTGCAGGCATCCTCGGTCAGGGGGCACCGGGGGTGAAAATGACAGCCGGAAGGCGGGTCCATAGGGCTTGGCACCTCGCCTGAAAGAATAATCTGGTATGACAAAGCTTCCGGGTCCGGGCGGGGAGCCGCACTTAGCAGGGCCTGGGTATAGGGATGCAGCGGCTCGTTAAACAGGTCATGTTTATCGGCCGTTTCAATGGTTTTCCCAAGGTACATCACCATTATGGTGTCACTGATATGCCGGATAACACTCAGGTCATGGCTTATAAATATATAGGTGAGATCCAGCTGAGCCTGGAGATCTTTTAACAGGTTCAAAATCTGGGACTGAACAGAAACATCAAGGGCGGAAACGGCTTCGTCACAGATGACAACGTCAGGATTGAAAATTAAGGCCCTTGCAATATCGATCCGCTGGCGCTGCCCCCCTGAAAATTCGTGGGGGAATTTATAGAAACTGCTCTTTGATAGTCCGACAATCTCCAGGACCTGTTCAACCCGTTGTCTGCGTTTTGCGGCAGAACCTTCCCCATGAATGATCAAGGGTTCGGCAATAATATTTCCCACCCGCATCCTGGGGTTCAGGGATGCATAGGAGTCCTGGAAAATCATCTGCATGTTCTTGCGGACATTTTTAAGGGTTTTTCCCGTCACTCCCGTAATATCTTTTCCCCTGAAAATCATCTGGCCGGAATCCAGCGTGATCAGCTGCATGATCAGGCGCGCCAGGGTGCTTTTGCCGCATCCTGATTCACCGACAATGCCGATGGTTTTGCCCTTTTCAAGGGAAAAGCTGACTCCTTCCACGGCCTTGACAAATTTGGGCTTTGAAAACAGTCCTTTTCCAACATTAAACCATTTGGTCAGGTTTTTGACTTCAAGGAGCGGACCTGGGAGCTGATTAGAATTCATTGGCAAGGTTCACTTTTATTTTTATTGTAAAGCCAGCAGAAAACGCTGTGCTCCGGAAGGATGAAAAAAGCCGGGGGTTTTTTTCTTGTGCAGATTTCCATGACGTTTTTACATCTGGGATTGAACCGGCAGCCCTGGGGCATGTTCTGAAGGGAGGGTACCCGCCCCTCAATGGTGGGCAAATGCTCTGGTATCTTGCCCTCCACAAGGGGGATGGAGGATATCAGTCCCCTTGTGTAAGGGTGGTACGGCGCCTTGAAAATGTCTTTGACGGGCGCGTTTTCCACCATCTGACCGGCATACATGACCGCCACGCGTTCACACACTGTCGCCACAACACCCAGGTCGTGGGTGATAAACATGACCGCCATATTGTGCTTCTTTCTGAGCCCGTCGATGATCCGCAGAATCTGTGCCTGGATGGTCACATCAAGGGCCGTGGTGGGTTCATCGGCAATGAGCAGTTTGGGCTGGCACGCCAGTGCCATGGCGATCATCACCCGCTGCCGCATCCCGCCGGACATGTTGTGGGGGTATTGCTTTAAGCGGCTTACGGGGGAGGGGATGCCCACCTCTTCCATGGAAGCCACGGACAATTCATAGGCATGTTTTTTGCTGATGCGCCGGTGCAGGGTGATGGCCTCAACCAGCTGGTGCCCGATGGTGAACACGGGATTCAGAGAGGTCATGGGTTCCTGGAAGACCATTGAGATGTCATTTCCGCGCATCTTTCTTATGGCATTGTGTTTGAGTGTCAAAAGATCCTGGTTTTCAAAGTTTATGCTGCCGGACGTAATGCTCAGATTGCCCTCTAATAACTGCATGATGGACAGGGCCATCAGGCTTTTTCCACAACCGGATTCCCCGACGATTCCCAGACTTTCCCCCTGGTTGATGTGCAGGGAGATGCCGTCCAAAGCCAGGGCAGAGCCATCTTCGAGTTTGACTTGAAGTTTCAGGTCTTTGATTTTTAATAATGGATCATTATTCATGCTAACCCTTTCTGTTCAGTCTGGGATCAAGCACATCTCTGAGGCCGTCTCCAATTGAATTGAGTGCCAGCACACACAGAGAAATGGAGATTCCCGAGAAAAAGCAGATCCATGGAGCACGGCGCAAAAATACCTTACCCGAACTGATGACAACCCCCCAGCTCGGGGTTTCCGGCGGCATGCCCACCCCGAGAAAACTCAGTGCTGATTCCGCCAGGATGACATAGGCGAAAATCATGGTGCCCTGGATAATGATGGGCGCAATGCAGTTGCGGGGAATGTGGATGAAAAGGATACGCATGGAACTGGCACCAATGGCCCGGGCCGCTTCAACATAGGTCTGTTCCTTCTGAACAAGAACTGCACCGCGCACCACTCTGGCCATTCTCGGCGTGTAGACGATGGCCAGGGTAATGATAACGTTCGTAAGACTGCGCCCTAAAACCGCCATAATCATGATCATGAGAATCAATCCTGGAAATGCCATGAGCCCGTCCAGGATGCGCATGATTATCTCGTCAAGGTGTTTGAAATAGCCTGAGACAAGGCCCAGGAATGTTCCGAAAAAGGATGTCAGCAGAACAACGCTGAAACCTACAATCAGGGAGATGCGCGATCCGTACACGACTCGGGAAAAGATATCACGTCCCATCCGGTCCGTTCCAAACCAGTGCTGTGCTCCCGGGGCCATGAGCCGGTCCCCGGGATTGATTTCCAAAGGGTCATGGGTGGCGATGGGGCTGGCAAAAACGGCCATGATGAGCATCACCAGGAGGATAAACACGCCAAATACGGCAGTGGGGTTTTTCATGAACTTTTCAAGTGTCCGCCTGGATCCGGATTTTTCTTTCTTGCTCATAATTAATACTCAAGCCTCGGGTCTATGATTGTATAAATAATATCCACCATAAGATTGATCAGGGTCCAGGCGATGGCAATATAGAGCACCACGCCTTCAATCACAGGATAATCCCGGGTGAAAACCGACTTGATCAACAACCGCCCGACCCCGGGAATATTGAAGATGGACTCCGTGACCACGGCCCCTCCCATGAGGTTGGCAAAAGACATGCCGATGACCGTGACCACGGGAATGATTGCGTTGCGCAGGGCATGCTTAAAAATTACAATGCTTTGCCTGACCCCCTTGGCCTTGGCAGTTCTGATATATTCGTTCTGCAGAACATCCAGCATACAGGCCCGGGTCATGCGTGCAATAAGGGCAACTGCTCCGGCAGCCAGGGTGATGGAAGGCAGAACAAGATATGACAGGCATGACCAGATGCCTTCTTTCAGCGGGCTGTAGCCTGCTGCCGGGAAAATCGGGATCATGATGGCAAAACCCAGGACCAGCATCAATCCGAGCCAGAAGTTGGGAATCGCAACAGCCATGGAGGTGAAGAGCATAAAACTTCTGTCAAAGATGGATTCATGGGTTGATGCAGCCAGCACCCCTGTAATAATGCCTATCAGGGTGGCCATGCCCAGCGAGAGCAGGGTCAAAAGAACCGTTGCTTCCAGGTGGTCAAAAATGACATTGGGCACGGACCGGTTCTGGAAAAACAGGGAATTTCCCAGGTCGCCCCGCACAATCCTGCCTGTCCACTCGATAAACTGGATCAAGACGGGTTTGTCAAGGCCCATTTCAGCTTTAAGCGCAGCCACATCTTCATTGGTTGCCTCGGGTCCCAGCATAATGGCGGCCGGATCCCCGGGCAACAAATGCATGACAATAAAGATGGTGATGCTTACCACCAGCAGCACCAATGCCATTGAGAAAAAACGTTTTACTAAGAAGTTCAGCAAAATTATTTTTCCTTCCACACGTTGAAGAAATAAAGATAGACATCATTGGCAAATCCCTGCACCTTATTATTGCTGATCCGCAGGTTCTTGTAGTCGCCTACCTTGATATAAGGCACTTCTGAATAGACCAGTTCCTGGAATTTGCTTAGAATCGCATGGCGCGCTTCAAATTCCGGCTCGTTACACAAATTTTCAAACAGGGCTTTTGCTTCCGGGTGGTCCCACCCTGCGCCATATTTCAGATTCATGGCAGTGGCCAAAGAGGGGTCGGCCTTGGCTGTAAATCCTGAACTAAAAGTACTCCAGAGCTCGGGATTCTTTCGACGGGATAACAGTGTGGCCCACTCCATGCTCTGCAGGTCGATATTAAGACCGGCTTTCACCATATTGACCTTTGCTGCCACGCTAAGGTTGTACTCAAGGGGGCCGGACATCCAGACAATTTTCTCACCCTTGTACCCGGCTTCTTTTAACAGGACTTTGGCTTTTTCAATGTTATTCTGATTATAGGCGGCTTCTCCGGCAGTGGAATGCCACACCTGCTCTTTAAGGGCAAGGCTCGGGTCAACGCGCCAGAAAAGCTGGTCTCCGTACCCGGCAGCCATGGTGCCTTTCACATCCATGGTGGCCAGCATGGCCTGACGGACTTTTTTGTTTTTGGTGGGGCCATATTTGGTGTTCAGTACAAAGACAAACCAGGCCCGTGGCGGGGAGATATAGGTTTTTATATGTTTTACATCCTTGAGACGGTCGTACTCGTCCGAAGGGACAAAATCGGCAAAGTCATACTCGCGGCCTTCAACACCATTGACGCGGACGGTCTCTTCTGAGATGCCGTAAAAAACAAGTTCATCCAGGTAAGCCGTTTTCCGGCCGGTGTAGCCGGTGCTTTCTGTGTCCAGAGCTTTATACCCTTCAAACCGTTTCAGGGTGATGTGATCATTGGGACGCCACTCCACAAACATGTAAGGCCCCGTACCGATGTATTCGGACGAGGGTTTGGCCGGGTATTTGGTGCAGATTTCTTCAGGGTAGATGACCGGTCCCCCAAGCATCATGGCAAGGGATGTCATCAGCGTGCCCCATTTTTCCTTAAGCTGTATGGCGATGGTATATTTGTCCCTGGCAGTGACAGTATCAACATGGGCAAAAAGTTGTTTCCCATATGAGGCTACTTTTCCCCAGCGATTCAGGGAGGCTGCCACATCAGCAGATGTCATGGGTTTTCCGTTATGGAACTCTATGTCTTGGCGCAATGATATGGTGTGGGTCAGTTTGTCATCGCTTACCACGGGCATACCAGAAGCCAGCATGGGTTTGATTTCACCTTTCTTGGTAAAGGCATAGAGTCCTTCATACATGTTGCCGGCCACAAACAAGGCCAGAGTTGCCCGGGTTGAGTGAACATCCAGGGTGGGGGGGTCAGAGTCGATTGCAATTTTCAAAACTCCGCCTTTTACGGGTGTTCCAGCGGCGGCGAGTGGTGCAGTCATCAGCGCAAGCGCTATGATTGCCATAAAGATTGACTTCATTTTCATGCTCATTCGATTACCTCCTTTTTATAGGTTTTTTGGACTTAGGGCCCACTCAAAAATAACTTTACATTTTGGAAGCCGATTCATCCGGTCCAGCAGCGTTGTGAAAACACGACATATTACTCTTTTAAAAATATATCCAGGCTGACGCAGGTTTGTGAATTTGTTTTATCATTTAACTCACACCGGCTGCAATGCCATCCCTCCTGAATTCGGCAACGCCTTGAAAGCCCTTGTTTTTCTGGCACATCAACGTCGTGTGAATGGCCCCATGGTAAAAAGACCAGGGATCATGCCAGTCAAACTTATATCCGTAATTTTTTAATTCTTCAATATTTTTAATGGGGAACCGCGCACTTTCCATCATCAGTGTGCCCGATGGCGGGCAGTGGAGCCTGGGCATGGCCACGGCTCTGTCAATGGAAAGGTCTGAGTATATTACGTGATAAAGAAATTGAAAAACCGTAGATAAAATTCTGTCAGACCCCGGGCTTCCCGTCACTATCCAGGGCTGACCGTTATGATGGACTATGGTCGGGCAGACCATGGAGACAGAAAGGCCGGATGGTTTTAAAAAGTGGGGGTGAAATGGGTTTTTCAGGTCACAGTCCACAAGATAGTTGTTGTAGAGAAACCCCATTTCCCTGGCAGCCACTTTTGCCCCGTAGACCGAATTGACCGACTGTGTGAGCCCCACACTGTTGCCCTGTCTGTCCATCACGGAAAGGTGGGTGGTTTCCCCTCCCTTTGGCTGGGGAATCATTGTTGTTGCACCGGGGCTTTTCAAGGCGATGATTGCCTGGCAAATCCCGTCAAGATATGAAGTGTCAAGCAGGGGGTCCCTGTCATAGCTGTATTCTCCGGGCAGTACAGGGGAACCGGCCAGTGCTGTCAGGGTGGCGCGGATGATTTCAGCCATGATCATTTCTTTGGGAAAAGGGGGCCTGGAACTGGTGTTTGAAATACGGTCAATCAGCTTGAGCATCATCAATAATCCCCTTCCCGGGTATGGAGGAGGCGGGACATGAATGGAAAGTCCCTTTAGCCTAATAATTAAGGGGGCGGTTTCCATGGGCCAGGGGATACGGGCAAGGTCCTTTAGGTTGAGGAATCCATGATTTTCTGCCATGTCGGCACAGATGGCATGGGCAATGTCACCGATGTAAAAGTCCTGAGCCCCTTTTTTGGCAAGCCGCTCCAGCACCAGGGCCAGATCTGTCTGTTTGAAAAGATCGCCCGGTTCATATGGGGTTGTCTCGTTTTTTAAAAAATAAGTGCTTCCGGTTTTGGAATCCATCCGCTGAAATATATCCAGGTTTTTTTTCTGAAGGTCATGTTGGAGCTGTGTGATCCTATATCCGTTCCTGGCGATGGCAATGGCAGGACCAAACAGGTCCTTCCACTTAAGACAGCCAAAGTGCCTGTTCATATAATCGAGTACGGCAATGGTGGTGGGAATGGTAGTGGCCCGGTGTCCGGCTCCAATATCTCCGGGGCCAAGAATGTCCGTATTCAGGCTGCCGGGTATCCGCCCTGATCCGTTAAGGAATAATTGCTTTTTTCCCATACTGAGCAATACCATGGTGTGGCCGCCAATGCCGCTTGCCTGGGGTTCGCACACACAAAGGGCCAGGGCGGCGGCGCAGGCAGCGTCCGCGGCATTGCCTCCCCTTTGAAGCATTTCAACACCGGCATGGGTGGCATCGGGAAAGGCTGTGGCAACCATGCCCTGGGATGCAGTGCTGCATTTGCCGTTCAGACTGGCCTGAAATGACTGCTCAACCTGTTTGATATTCATTGGAGTATCCAGTATTTATTTTGTGTAAACATACTATTGATGATTAGCAATAATCGAGCCACGATAATAACATATTGAAATATAAGGATTTTTAGTATATTACCCATTGAGAAATATTCGGTATCAATTATTTGGGAATACATGATTCCCATAATAAAATTATTTGAGCCCTTATTGTTCCCATTGTCAATCAGCGCACCATTTTCGGATCAAGCACATCTCTTAAACCATCTCCGAGAAGATTAAACCCTAGAACAGTAATAAAGATTGCAAGCCCGGGAATAATCGCCTGGGTCGGAGATATTTCCATAAAACCTCTTGCTTCATTGAGCATTCTCCCCCATGAAGGGGCAGGAGGCGGCGTTCCAAGGCCGAGAAAGCTGAGAGCTGCTTCACTCAGTATGGCAGAAGGCAGAGTCAGCGTTATCTGAATGATAAGGGGGCTCATGCAGTTCGGCAGGATATCTGAAAACAGAATTTTCCAGCCCGGTTTTCCCAGTGCTCTTGCTGCAAGAACATACTCTAGATTTTTCTTTTGAAGAACCGAGGCTCTCATAAGCCTTGCAAAACGAGGGGTTGAAACAATGCCAATTGCAACAATCAGCGAAAAGATACCCTGCCCCAGAACTCCAACCAGAGCGATTGCAAGCAGTATCCCAGGAAAAGCCATGAGGGAATCCATAAACCGCATAAGGGCCGTATCTACAAAATTACCGGCATATCCGGCAACAGCGCCAGTCAAAACACCTATAAAAAGAGCCGTCAAAGTTGCGAGGCATCCCACCTTGAGAGATATCCTTGCGCCATAACCCAGACGGGACAATGTATCCCTTCCGTAATGGTCAGACCCAAGAAGGTGATCGCTGCCAAGAGGTGCAAGCGAGTTGCGTATATCCATTTTGTTCGGGTCAAACTCAATCAGCAGTGGTACCAAAAGAGCAAAAACCAACACCAGCATGACGAGAAAAAATCCAATAACGGCAAGGTGTTTGTTAAAAAATCTGTAAAAAAGTTTTTTCCACTCGATGGCCAATTTCATTATATCACCACATTTAGGCAGGGCTGAAACAGCCCTGCCGGTTTTTCAAACCATTACTTTTTAATCCATGTGTAAGGCAGTCCACCCTCTTCGTAAAACAAGTCGCCCTGTGCCGATACATTGAAGCCCATGATATCTTTACGCCATGCATGGGTCATGGGCAGATGAAAAAGCATAAGATGAGGCACATCGTCGCTCAACTTGTCAAACACTTCCTGGTATATCTGTTTACGCATCAGGGGGTCTTTCTCACCACGCCCTTTTTTCAACAATTCATCAATCATCGCATCAGTATAACCACCTGCAAAATAATTGGCAGGACCGTCTGAAGCATAGAATCGCCCATAACGTGCATCCGGGTCAGAATACCAGCCGGCACCCGAGACAACCATCTGGTATTCATAATTCTTCATTTTGGGTTTGAGCGATGCCCAATCAAGAACACCAAGCTTCAAACGGATACCGGATTTTTTAAGCTGATCCTGGATAACTTCGGCAACAGGCTGAAAGTTCGGCTTAACCTCAAGTAAAAGATCAACACCATCAGCATAGCCTGCTTCCCCAAGAAGCTGTTTTGCTTTTTTAATATCCTGCTTCACAGGTGAACCGCCCATATGCCAGAAGGAATCTTTAGGCCATATCTGATTCTTCACAGTTCCGAATCCCCATGTAAGCGCATCATTAAGTTCTTCACGGTCTATGGCATAATTTACGGCCTGACGCAGTTTTTTGTTATCAAAAGGCGGCTTTCGGTTATTAAATATAAGCATTCTCCAGCTTACACCGGGAAGTATCTGGAGTGTAAATTCCTTATTCACTTTTTTGGTTAATATCGGAAGCATTTTTTCCGGTAGAGAGTGGGTTATATCAACCGCACCAGTCCGGAGAGCCGTTAGCCTCACAGCTTCATCAGGCAGCGGTTTGAAAATAATCCCGTCAAGGTAGGGAATCCCTTTTATCCAGTAGTCAGTATTCTTTTGGAGTGTCAGATGGTCGTTCTTTACCCATTCCACAAAAGTGAACGGGCCCGTGCCTACAGGGTGTGTCACTTTGCCGTCAGCCCCGCAACTCTCTTTGGGAATGATAGCGCCGTAAGCCCCCACAAGGTATGTGAGAAAAGCACTTAAAGGGGATTTGAGGACAACCCTTGTAGTATATTCGTCAATAATTTCGATGTGATCAATGACCTCAAGATTTTTCCGCCGGCGTGAGCCGGTGTTCGGGTCCAATATACGTTCAAAGCTGTATTTTACATCAGTTGCCCGCATTTCACGTCCGTTGTGAAACCTGACACCTTTTCTGAGATGGAAAGTATAGGTTTTTGCATCATCTGAAATATCCCATGATTCGGCAAGCCACGGAACCGTGTTCATGTCTTTGTCGTAGTTCAAAAGACTTTCGGTTATCTGACCCAGAACCCATCCTGTACGGTCTCCCTGAATAACATGAGGGTCAACACCCACTGTAATGGAAGTGCTGGCAATACCATACTTAAGGATGCCTCCATGTTGTGGGGCAGCCCATGCCGGAATAGCCGTTAAGACCAACAACAACATCAAACAAAAATTTTTCATGTTTTCCTCCTTTGTCATCTATATTTGATTTTTGATTATCTGCCTTCAAGTCTTACACGCGGATCAAGCAGGGTGTAAGCGATGTCGACAATCAAATTAACAAGCACATATATCACTGCAGCAATCAGCACTATCCCCTGAACCAAGGGGTAATCTCTCTCAAAAATAGCTCTCACGGCCAGCCTTCCTATTCCCGGCCAGGCAAATACGGTTTCGGTTATAACGGCCCCTTCCAGCAGGCCACCTATCTGAAGTCCAATAATCGTAATCGTTGGTATCAAAGAGTTTTTCAATACATGCTTCAGTACAACAATATATTCTTTAAGCCCTTTTGCCCTTGCAGTCCGCACATAATCCTTGTTGAGTTCTTCCAGGACCTCGGAACGGGTGAAGCGGGTGAGGCTGGCTGCCATGGCAGTGCCAAGGGTTATGGCTGGCATAATCAAATGAAGCAACGCCAGCTTTGTATTGGTAAACAAAGGTTCATACCCCATGGATGGTAAAAGCCCGAGAAATTGTGAAAAAAACAGTATCAGCATAACCCCTAGCCAAAAGTTTGGAATTGAGATCCCTGCAAGGGAAATGCCCATTGCAAAATAATCAGGAAGACGGTTCTGTCTGACAGCAGCGATGATGCCTGCGGGAATACTGATTAAAATCGCGACAAAAGCCGCAGAAAGAGCAAGTAGTGCTGTGGCGGGAAAACGCTTCATAATCATGGAAAACACAGGTTCATTGGTAATCGCTGATTTTCCAAAATTACCACACACAACCCCCTTTAACCAATAAAAATACTGTATGGGGATAGGCTTGTCCAAATGCATCTGTTTTCTGAGCGCAGCTTCGACAACAGGATCAACATGCCCCTCTCCCATCATTACATCAACGGGATCACCGGGTATCAAATGAATAAGTGAAAACACAATGATCGACATCAGCAAAAGAACAGGTATGAGCTGAATTATTCTTTGTGTAATATATTTTATCATAATATACCTCCTCCTAAAAATCCAAACCGCAGCAGGACACGTAGTGTTCATCATCAATGCACTTAAGCCCCGCATCGTCATACAGCTCACACAAATCATTTTTATCAGGACAACGTGAAAAAAACGGGCAGCCAGTGGTGAAATCTAAAGGTGAGGGCAGCTCACCCTGTAGTTCTGGCTTTGCGGATTTTTTTTCAGGATCAGGAATGGGCGCGGCAGCAAGCAGTGCTTTTGTATAAGGGTGCCGGGGGTTGGAATACAGAAGTCCAACCGGAGCTATCTCTACTATCTTCCCAAGATACATAACGGCAACACGGTCGGAAATATGGCGTACAACACTGAGGTCGTGTGAAATAAAAAGGTAAGCAAGACCGAATTGCTCCTGCAGGTCAACCATCAGATTGAGAATCTGAGCCTGTATTGAAACATCCAGTGCAGAGACTGACTCGTCGGCAATCACCAGCAATGGGTTCAGTGCCAGGGCACGTGCAATGGCAATGCGCTGCCTCTGCCCTCCTGAAAACTCGTGAGGATAGCGTTCTGTGTGCTCTTTTCTCATCCCCACCAGAGCAAGCAGCTTGCAAATTTGCTCATATCTTTCAGACGTATTGTAAAGTTTGTGTACTTCAAAAGGGTCTGTGAGAATCTGTCTGATTGTCTTTCTTGGATTAAGAGATGCAAAGGGATCTTGAAAAATAGGCTGCATATTTCTCCTGGCAGACCTGAGTTCTTTGCCGGACATGGCATATAAGTCTTCATTATTGAAAATAACACTGCCGCAGTTAGCTTCCTCCAGGCGAAGGATACAACGTCCAAGAGTACTCTTTCCGCATCCCGACTCACCAACAAGCCCTAGGGTTTCTCCCGGCGCAATAGAAAACGACACGCCGTCAACAGCCTTAACAAACGTCTTTGGCTTACCAAATAAATTTTTTTCTACGGGGTAGTGTTTTTTCAGATTTGTAACTTTCAGCAGTTCTTTGCCCTTATACATAAAGCCAGCACCTCACTTTATGAGCATTATCCTTTTCAATCATCGGCGGGATCTCATGTGCACATTTTTCAACGGCTGAGGGGCAACGCTCTTTAAAAGTACACCCGGAAGGCAGATTCACCAAGCTTGGAACACTCCCCTCTATCACTGGAAGTTTTCTTTTTGCACCCAGTGGTGCATCAATGTGAGGGATTGATTTTATAAGTCCGCAGGTGTAGGGGTGCATCGGTGTTTTATAAAGATCTTTCACCGAAGCGGATTCAACAATCATACCGGCATACATAACAGCAACCTTGTCGGCAATTTCCGCCACAACACCAAGATCGTGGGTGATGAGCAGCAGCGCTGTCCCGCTTTCACCCTGAAGATCGTTAATAAGCCTGAGAATCTGTGCCTGAATTGTAACATCCAGAGCTGTTGTGGGCTCGTCGGCAATAAGCAGCTCAGGCTGGCAAATAAGGGCCATCGCTATCATAACTCTCTGACGCATTCCGCCGCTCAGGCAGTGCGGATATTCATTAAACCGCTTCTCAGGATCAGGAATTCTAACGCTTTCAAGCATCTGCACAGATTTCCTGGCCGCATCTTTTCTTGATATCTCAGAATGGGCAAGAAGTGCCTCCATAATCTGCTCCCCGATCTTATAAACCGGATTCAAAGAGGTCATCGGTTCCTGAAATATCATTGATATTTTATTCCCCCGGATATTCCTCATTTCCGGCTTGCTTTTATCGAGGAGGTTCTCCCCCATAAACAGTATTTCTCCCCCCTCAACCCATGAGGAAGTTTCCGGTAAAAGTCCCATAACGGATAAGGCCGTAACGCTTTTCCCACAGCCTGACTCACCAACCAGACAAAATGATTCACCTTTGCCTATGGAAAAATCCACACCGTTAACAGCATGCACCACACCGTTCTCGGTTTTGAAACGCACATGGAGCGATTTAACATCGATTACCAAACAGCGCACCTCTTCTATCAGAATTACGATTATCTAAGCTAACTCCTATAGTGGAAAAATATTTTTTGTCAAGAAAAATCAATTTGGTTCTTGTTTGTACCAGTGTTATTACCAAGAAGATACCGCCTGTTAACATAAATATTGAAGAGGAGCAATAATCGAGCCACGATAATAATATATAAAAATATAGGGATGTTTTGCTATTATCAACGTTGGGAAATATCCAGAATCATTCATTTTGGGAATATATAATTCCCATATTCAAAATATTTGAGGCCTTTTAATTCCCGTTTTTTTAAAATGGTATTGATGAATTTTTATTACCACCACACCTGGAACTTCAGGGCATTTGACCGCTATATTTTTTTCTTGTAATTTTTATATAATTAGGGCTATTAAGAGTTATTTGTTGATATTAAAATTGATATTTTTTTTATTAGAGACAATCTAAGAAAAGCCAATAGGAATTGAAAGGGAACATAAAGTTCCCATATTGGTTTGGATGATAATGAGAATTTTTAATTGGAATAGACATGGATCTGAGCAAGATTGAAAATTATTTTTCTTCAGCTGAAAATGAAAAGTTTGGGAGAGCCGATAATGGTATTGTGGTGACTGCATTTAACGAGGCCACCCAGGCAGGCGTTCAAATGCTTGAAAAAGGGGGGAACGCCGTGGATGCAGCCTGCGCAGTTTCCCTGGCTCTCTGTGTCTGTGAGCCCCAGTCCAGCGGGCTGGGTGGCCAGGGCATGGCCATCCTCCATATTAACGGTAAAACCATTGCCCTGGACGGTTCGAGCAGGGTCCCCTCCCTTGCCCATATCAGACATTTTGCAGACCAGCAGCATTCCATGGGGTATCAGTCAGCGACCGTGCCAAGCCTTTTAGCGTTTATCGGGTATCTGCACATGACCTACGGCCGGTTGGAGTGGTCCAGGATTCTCGGGCCTGCCATTGATCTTGCCAGGTACGGATACCGGATAACACCATTGCAGAATTATCACCAGAAAATCCATTTGAAAGCATTTTTAAATTCAAAATCGGATACAGCTGCCCGGTATTTCCTGAAAAATGGAATCGTGCCCTATGATGTGGGAGACCTGTTTATACAGAAAGACCTGGCTGATTTGATGGAAATCATTGCCGATGATGGCCCCAGATCATTTTATCTTGGCAAGATTGCCCGGCAGATCGGTGAGGATATGAGAGCCAATAACGGCTTTCTCAGGAGCGATGATCTTGCCCTGATTCCATGGCCCATTGAGAGAGATCCTTTGATGAGGAATTTCAGGGATGTGGATGTCTGTACAGTTCCTCCGCCGGCAGCCGGACGAACCCTGCTGCTGGTTATGTTAATGCTGAATAATTTAAAGCCCGGGTTTATCAGTCAGATGACTTCGAAAAGTGCCCATGTGCTGGCTGAAACCTTTCGCCGTGCCCTGCTTCAGAGACGGCAGCAGGTCATTCATCCTGCTCTTTATTCCCAGACCCGTGATATGACCATGACATCTCCATCATTTGCATCTGAACTGGCCAGATCAATCCAACAGACCATTGATCCATATCTTCCGGTAAAAGATCCCCCGTCCTCGGGCAATGACACCACCCATTTTTCAGTGATGGACAAGGAAGGTAATGCAATTGGCATCAGCCAGTCCATTGAGTCGATCTATGGATCAAAAACAGCTGCCCAGGGGCTTGGTTTTATGTATAATAATTATATTAATACCATGGAGATCAAGGACCCGGGCCACCCCCACTATCTCAGGCCAAATGCCACTCCCTGGTCGTCCGTCGCCCCCAGCATTCTGTTCCATAGGGGAAAACCATGGATTACATTTGGCAGTCCCGGGAGTGAAAGGATTTTTTCTGCCATGGCACAGTTTATCATCCAGGTGGTGGACGGGGATCGCTCCCTTGCCCAGGCTGTTGATTTTCCCCGGATGCACTGTTCCATGGGAGGTGTGATCAGCCTGGAGGCTGACCGGTTTGATCCGGCGATCATTACCCATTTGGAGAATCTGGGATACAACATTGACAGGCGATCAGCCCGTTCTCTTTACCTTGGTGCCATTTACGGGGCAATGCAATGCCAGACAAAAAAAGAGTTCCAGGGGATTGCTGAAATCAGGAGGGAGGGCAGTGTGGCAGGTCTATCTTGATTCTTTTCGTAAAGAGGGCGTGCCGGTAAAATCACCATGAAAATCCAGGTTTTGCTTATTTCAAAGGAAAAAATAATTATCGAGGCCATCACCAGGGAGATTGGACCTGATATTGCCCTGCTCACGGCCAGGTCATTGAACAAGGGGTTGCAGGTTTTTGAAGTGCAGAAGACAGCCGTTGTACTGATTGATGCGGCAATTTCGGGTCTGCCTGACCGCTCAGCCTTTAAAAAACGGTTTTCAAATTTCTGGGAAATAAATCCGATGGCTCGGTTTATTATCCTTACCACCAAGGGCAATATTCAAATAGCCATTAAAGCCGTGGAAGCAGGGGCAAGCAGTTACCTGCTCTGTCCTGCCGGTTTTGCCCAGATAAACAAGGCCGTTGCATCGGTCCTAAGGCACATGGACTCGTCACAGCAGGCAAAGCATTTCATAACCCAGGATAGCCAGAGCGGGTTTTTAGAGATGCTGAAGACCCGTTCGGAAACAATGAAACGGGTTTTTGAAAAAATTGCCCTGGTCAGCCAGACGGAAACCACGGTGCTCCTCACCGGAGAAACAGGTGTTGGCAAAGGGATTATTGCCCGCCTGATTCATGAAAAATCGGGCCGTTCGGCTGGTCCCATGTTGAACGTCCATTGTGGGGCAATACCGGAATCTTTGATCGAAAGCGAGCTGTTTGGGCATGAAAAAGGTTCTTTTACAGGGGCGATCAGAAATAAAAAAGGAAAATTTGAGCAGGCATCCCGGGGGACGATTTTTCTGGACGAGATCGGTACTGTTACTGCGGCAACCCAGATCAAGATGCTGCAGGTCCTTCAGGATAAAACATTCCAGCCAGTGGGCAGTGAAAAAACTTTTTCAACGGATGTGAGGGTGATCGCCGCATCTAACAGTGACCTGGAGCAGATGGTCGACCGGGGGGAGTTCAGGAAAGACCTTTATTTCCGGTTGAATATTTTTCCCATTGAAATCCCGGCCTTAAGGCTGAGAAAAAAAGATCTCCCACTTTTCATCACTTTTTTTATAGATCAGCTCAATTCGAAGCATGAAAAACAGATCAAAGGGGTTACCCAGGAAGTCATGGAGGCGTTTGATAATTACGCCTGGCCCGGTAATATCCGAGAGCTGGAGAACCTTCTTCAACGGGCCTTTATACTTGGGGATCAGCCCTTTTTAGGTGTTTCTGTCTTTCCGGCCGACCTTTTCTCCGGATCAAAAACAAACATGCCTTCCCCCCGTACTTATATAGGAACCCTGGCAGAGATTCGGCAGAAGGCCGTCGCCAAAGCTGAAATCGAATACCTATGCGCTGTCCTCAAGGCCCATTCAGGTAAAATAAATCAAACCTCAATGACTACAGGGATAAGCCGCCGGCAACTTCATAAACTTCTTTCCAAACACGGTATCAGAAAGGGCGATTTCAAGAGCTGATGTGTAATAATTTTTATATATAGAGCCCGGTTAGAACTTCAACAATCAATGGGGACAAAAGAAATAGTCGAAGAGCCTCAATCAGTTTCAGTTTTTCTATTAATTTTGTTTCATTCATTTCATATCTTTTAGGATCTTTGATGGTTTATTATTAGACTGTCATTATAAATTTACTTGGTGATCCAAAACTTGTCACAATCACTTCCTTCTTTGCTCTGGTCGCTGCAACATAAAGCAATGCCCTTTCATGAACCTCAGCCTCTTGTTTGATTACTGGATCATATGTTTGGATGCTTGAATTTTCAAATGGGACGACTCCCTGATTAACCCCCGCAATGATAATTCTGTCAAATTCAAGCCCTTTGACCCTATGCATGGTGGCAAGTCTAAGCCCGGGAGCACTTTGATCTTCAGCCTCTGTGCGTTTTATTAAATATGTTTGAAAACCTTTGTCTTGTAGGGCACTTTGGTATTGAATTATAAGATTATTCGTTCTGGCGACCAGACAAATTTCTTTTATCTGGATGTCATCTTTGTTCATCTGTTGAAGGTATTGGGCTATATAATCAATTTCTTCTTGAAATGTGTTAAATGTTTTTACTTTTGGCGATGAACCATGAAGCAGTGATTTATATCCTTTTTGGTCAAGCTTCCCCGCAAGATCAGGCAACGATTAAAAGAGCATCAATAGCGCTGCCATATGTTTGCAAATCTTATTACTGATGGAACAAACTGTTCCCCATTTGAATCCGAGATTATTGTAGAAAAAGCCAAAGAGGTTTTTCCGATACCATGATGACACATTGTATGGATTTATTTTTGACAGCGATGAGAAGAACTATTATCTGTTACCCCAAAACCCCGTTTGACAAAACAATAAGACTCTTGTTGCAAGAGCGAATCAACTAATTTGTGATGACAGAATTATGGATTACACAGGTTTGTTGTTGCTATTTTCGTAATGAGAGGGTATCTATTGAACATTAAAGAATCAATGATTATATCAATAGCACATTCAATATGGTGATGCATATGCCAAAGTTAGAAAAAGCAAAAAATTTTAGCATAGTCGCGGATGTCACTCGTCAAATATAGGAGGCTTTTTTATTCGGGAAATAATGACTAAGCCCATGGCAAATAGTATAGAAATGCTAACTCGTTTGGTTTTTTCCTATGGCTTTATCAGGATATTAAAATAATCTAAAAATATTCAAAGGAGGGGAGATGATACAGACAAATACTACTTTGAAGGCTAGTCCACAGTTTCGGATGCTGACTGAAGATCAGGTTGAGAGAATCAAGCGTACTGCCTTTAAGGTGCTGGAGGAAGTCGGCTTTAAGGTTCTGCATGCCGGAGTACGCAAAATGTTTAAGTCTGCAGGGGCAATCGTACAGGGCGAGTTGGTCAAGGTGCCAGAATTCATCGTACAAGGCTGCCTGTCCACTGCGCCTAAAGGCTGGAGTCTTTACGACCGACAGGGCCGCCGTGCCTTGGATGTTTCCGGCCGAAACAGCTACTATGGCACCTCAACTGCAAGTCCGAATACCAAAGATGCCCTTACCGGGGAATATCACGAAACCCGGGTCGAAGACCTGGCACGTGCAGCCAAGGTGGCTGATGCGCTTGAGAATATTGATTGGGTCATGCCCATGGGATCGGCCCAGGATGTACCAGCCATGGCTGCTGAATTGCACGAATTCTTTGCCACTGTAACCAACACAACCAAGCCGATCGTTTTTTTAGCCTACTCTCCCCGTGGAACCGAGTTGATTTATGATATGGCTGCTGAGGTGGCCGGCGGCATGGACAAACTCAGGGAGAAGCCTTTCCTGGTCCTCTATCCAGAGTCGATTTCACCATTGATTATGCCGGCAGAGGTGGCTGACAGGATTTTGATCGCAGCTGATAGAGGTTTGCCACAAATGATGGGGCCAAGCATTCAGCCGGGAGCGACCGGGCCAGTGACCATGGCCGGGGCCGTGGCACAGGGTGTGGCAGAGTCGATGTTTTGTGTTGTCGTGGCCCAATTGCGCCGGCAGGGTTGCCCAGTAGGGCTTGGTTGCAACTTTGGTATTCTGGACATGGCCCAGGGGTTGATGAGCATCGGTTCTCCGGAAATGAGCCTTGCGCTTGCCGCCCAGGCTGAAGTGGCTCAATCTCTGGGCTTGCCCACATGGGGATTGGCAGGGGCAACAGACGCCAAATGCCTGGACGCCCAGGCCGGAGCAGAAGCAGCTTTTCATATTCTAGCCCAGGGTCAGTCAGGCCTGAATCTTATTCATGATGTTGGATATATGGACATGTCAATGGCCTGTGCTGTCGAACAATTGGTTATGAGTAATGATGTCATTGGTATGGCTAAAAGATTTTTAAGCGGTTTTGAGGTAAGTGATGAGCACTTGGCCTTGGATGTCATTAGCAAGGTGGGTCCTGGAGGACACTATCTTCAGCAGGAGCATACCATGAAACATTTCCGGAAGGAGCTTTGGAGATCCAGGGTTTTCACTCGTCAGCCTTTTGAACGTTGGAAAGATGAGGGTTCCAAAGATGTAGAGACCAACGTCAGAGAGGAAATCAGACGTATCCTGGAAACCCATAAGCCCAAGAGCTTGCCAGAGGGAGTTCTGACTGAATTGGAACGGATCAAAATTCAAGGAGAGAAAGAGCTTACCTGCAAATAGAAATCAGTAGGTTTTTTAATAAAAAATTTAGATAGCTAAGGAGTTCAAAATCATGTCCAAAAAATATGATGCCATCGTCATCGGGGCTGGAATTATCGGGGCTTGTGTGGGGTTCGAGTTGGCCAAACGGGGTAAAAAAGTTCTCAATGTTGACAAGCTGTCCGGATCAGGCCTTGGTTCCACGTCTGGATCCTGCGCTATTATCCGGCTGCACTACTCCACCCCGGACGGGGTAGCTATGGCACGAGAGGGCTATTACTACTGGCTGGACTGGCTAAAGTATCTCAGATCTGTGGACAAAACAGGTATGGTCAAGTACATAAACACGGGTTGTCTGGTCATCAAAACCCAAAAAAACAACTACCTGAAAGATGTGATGGCATCGCTGGATGCGATACATGTGGTCTACGAGGAGCTGGATAGTAACGGAATCAAAAAAATGTTGCCCATCGTTAATACCCATGGGTTTGGCCCCCCTAAACTTTCTAGTGATCCAGGCTTTGGCGAGCCCACTGACGAAAGCATTGCCGGTGCCATTTATGTTCCGGAATCAGGTCTTATCAGCGACCCTAAGCAGTCGGTTCACAACGTACAGGTGGGCGGCGAGAACGCCGGCGGAGAATACCTTTTCAAAGCTGAGGTAAAGGAAATCCTTAAAAAGGATGGCCGCTGTGCCGGGATCAAGCTGGCCGACGGCACAAAGATAGAAGCACCAGTGGTGATCAATGTGGCCGGGCCTCACTCCTATATAGTGAACCAGATGGCCAGCGTGATAGATGGAATGAATATCAAGACCCGGCCGCTTAGACAAGAGGTCTGTCATGTCCCTGCACCGGAAGGGTTTGACTACAATAATCTGGGAACCATCATATCCGATGGCGACGTCGGCTGCTATTCACGGCCGGAGATAGGCAATCATGTCCTCATCGGCTCCGAAGATCCTGCGTGTGACATTCTTGAATACATAGACGACCCGGACAATTACAACCAAAACTTTACGGACCAGTGGACGACCCAGGTCATGCGCGTGGCCCAGCGCCTCGAAAATCTGCCCATACCCGGACCCGGAAAAAGCCAGGGAGTGGTGGATCTTTACGACGCATCAGATGACTGGATTCCTATCTACGATAAGTCTGATTTACCCGGCTTTTATATGGCTGTCGGCACATCAGGCAATCAGTATAAAAATGCACCCGTGGTGGGGGTGCTCATGGCCGAGTTGATCAAAGCCTGCGAAAATGGGCACGATCACGACCGGGATCCGGTAAAGTTCACCATGCATTACACCCGGCGGGAGTGTAATATCGGTTTCTACAGCCGATTGCGGGAAATAAATCCTAATTCCAGCTTCTCGGTCATTGGATAAGATAAAGACTGAAGGGTATGATTCGAGTTTTTGTTTGGAGAAAAGAAAAAAATGTTTGATTAAAATGCAATGACAGCATATCTTATTGGATTATTGAATGATTTAATCATTAAAAATAAGATTACGTATTAGTGGGATTATGGTTCCCAAAAAAGACATTCTGCTCTCAGTAAAAGATTTACGAACCTATTTTAATGTTAAAGAAGGTTTGGCCAAAGCTGTTGACGGCGTATCCTACAATATTAACCATGGAGAAACATTGGGGCTTGTGGGGGAATCCGGATGCGGCAAAACAGTTTCTGCTCTATCAATTTTAAAGTTGCTTGACATACCTCCTGCTGAGTTCCATTCAGGTCAAATTCTTTTTAAAGATCACGATTTGCTGCAAATGACAGAACAGGAGCTTAACACAATAAGAGGACGATCTATCGCAATGATCTTCCAGGAACCTATGACTTCACTGAACCCTGTACTTTCCATAGGGTTCCAGATAGATGAAGTCATGATAAACCATTTGGGCATAACTGCCAGAGAAGCCCGTGACCGGACGATTGAGCTTTTGAACATGGTTGGTATTTCTTTACCCCAAAAGCGGGCAAAGGAATATCCGCATCAGCTAAGCGGCGGAATGCGGCAAAGAATAATGATCGCTTTGGCTATCGCCTGTGATCCGGAATTATTAATAGCTGATGAGCCTACCACAGCTCTTGACGTAACAATTCAAGCACAGATAATCGAGATCATGCTGAGTCTCCAGGACAAACTTGGTACAAGTATTCTTTTAATTACTCATGATCTCGGAGTTATTGCAGAAACAGCTGATAGAGTAGCTGTCATGTATGCAGGGAAAATAGTGGAAGAAGCAGATGTAAAAACAATTTTTCAAAATCCTCTTCACCCATATACTCAGGGGCTTTTAAATTCTGTTCCAAATATCAATAAAATTGATTCAGCAACCCGGTTGCAGGAAATTTCCGGCATTGTACCAAACCTGTGCTACCTTCCTGAAGGATGCGCATTTTTCAATCGATGTTCTGTCAAAAAAAAAATATGTGAATCAGAAAACCCAAAACTTCTAAATATCGAGAATAATCATAATGTTCGCTGCTGGATAGTGCAAAACAAAGTGTAATAAAACATTTTGCCATTGAAATGGAGAAAATAAATGAGTGAGAAACTCTTGGAAGTTAAAAATCTTAAAAAACTTTTCCCGGTAAAACCCGGGTTCTTTTTCAAGGCAAAAGATCATGTACACGCTGTTGATGACGTCAGTTTAAGCGTGAAACCCGGACGTACTTTAGGCCTGGTTGGTGAAAGCGGTTGTGGAAAAACCACAGCGGGAAAAACCATTCTTAAGCTTATTGAGCCCACGGATGGTCAAATATTTTTTAAAGGTGAAAATATTACAGGGTACACTCGTAGGGAGATGAAAAAAGTCAGGCGGCAAATGCAAATGATTTTCCAGGATCCTTTTTCATCGCTCAATCCCAGGCACACGATTGGATCAATCCTTGCCTCTCCATTAGAAATTCATGGGTTGGCAGATGATAAAAATATGGAAGACAAAATTTCAGGGCTTTTAACAAGAGTCGGGTTATCATCCGAAGCCATGCGTCGTTATCCCCATGAATTCAGTGGGGGTCAGCGTCAACGCATCGGTATTGCCAGAGCACTGGCCCTTTATCCGGAATTGATAATAGCTGATGAACCAGTTTCAGCACTTGATGTATCAATTCAGGCTCAAATAATTAATTTAATGAAAGATCTGCAGGAGGAATTAGGATTAGCCTACATTATTATAGCCCATGACCTCAGCATAATAAGCCATATTTCCGATGAAATTGCAGTTATGTATCTTGGTAAAATAGTAGAAAAAGCTTTAAGTGCAGACTTTTATGCCGAGCCCATTCACCCTTACAGCAAGGCGCTTCTCTCCGCTGTTCCCGTTCCTGATCCTGCCTTTAAAAAAAAAAAACGGATTATACTCAAAGGAGATGTGCCATCGCCCATCAATCCTCCCCCGGGATGCAGATTTCATCCACGCTGCCAATATCGTTTTGAGCCATGTGATAAAAAAGAGCCTTCTTTAAAACCCATAGGAAAGGAAAACCATTTTGTAGCATGCCATTTGACAGTTTGAAAATATCTATAACAATAATTATCAGTTTTTATGCTTCAAGGAGTAGCTTTTGTTCAAATATATAATAAAAAGATTGTTACAGGCTATACCTCTTCTCATCGGAGTCTCGATAATTGCTTTTTCCATAATGCATCTTGCACCTGGAGGGCCTCTCAGCGTCTATACATTAAATCCGTCAATTACGGCCCAGGATATTGATAAAATCAAGGTCATACTGGGCCTTGATCAACCCGTCCATATACAATATGTAAAATGGGCCAAGGGTATGTTTACAGGAAACTGGGGAACTACTTTTTTTGGCGGTAGACCAGTATTTGATGTTATTGTAGAGAGAATTCCTGCTACATTTCTATTAATGGGATCTGCAATGAGCATTGCCATAATCATTGGTATGTGTATCGGTATTCTTGGTGCTTTTAAACGCTATTCAGTATTTGATTATCTTGCCACCACCGGAGCAATGGTTGCACTGTCTTTTCCCACTTTCTGGTTCGGGTTAATGGCAATATACATATTCAGTCTTAAGCTTGGATGGTTTCCGTCCGGAGGCATGTTCACCCTTGGCGGTGAAGAGGGTGTTTTTGACCTATTTAGGCACCTGGTGCTTCCCACTGTTGTGCTTGCCCTTGTGCTTGTTGCTCAATGGAGCCGGTATACCAGATCAAGTTTTCTTGAAGTCATTCACCAGGATTACATCCGTACAGCTAGAGCCAAAGGCATAAAAGGATCTAAAATACTGCTCAGGCATGCCCTTCCCAATGCCATCGCTCCTCTCATTGCTCTTGCCGGGGTCCAATTACCATGGCTTTTCAGTGGAGCTCTGGTTGCAGAAACAATCTTTGGCTGGCCTGGAATGGGCAGACTTTTTGTTGATTCCCTTACTATGAAAGAATACCCTATTTTAATGGGAATGGTTGTGTTTACTGCAATTGCAGTAATTTTTGGGAATCTTATTGCAGATATATTAAACGCTGTTTTAGATCCAAGAATTGCGCTGGAGTAATAACTATAATGAACAGGAATCAAAAACACTAATATGAAAATTAATCCATCACAATTGTCGCTGCTTAAGCCAAATGAATCTGTTGAATTTTATGAAACCCAACTTCACCGTTTGTGGAGGCGTTTTTCAAGCCACAGATTAGCAGTTATAGGTGGATGCATTGTATTAATCCTTTTAATCAGTGCTGTATTTGCAGATCTTATATCTCCCCATGATCCACTGGACCTTGATACATCACGCCGCTTTATTGAGCCTTTTACAAATACCCATTTCATTCTCGGAACCGATGAAATGGGGCGTGATACTTTTGCAAGGCTGCTCCACGGAGGAAGAATAAGTCTTATAGTCGGCATAGCTGCAATGTTTGCAACTATTGTAACAGGCTTATTGGTAGGGCTTGTTTCAGGCTATTACGGAGGGAAGATAGACAGTATTCTCATGCGTTTTACAGACACCATTTTATGTTTTCCCCAGGTTTTTTTGCTTCTGATTCTTGCTGCTTTTATTACTCCAACTGTACTATCAATCGCTCTGATAATAGGATTTACCTCATGGATGGAGGTGGCCCGCATCATCAGAGCTCAGATCCAATACATTAAAAAACAGGATTTTATTGAGGCAAGCGTCGCTTTAGGCGCATCAGGCCCACGCATAATGTTTCGAGAACTTTTGCCCAATGCCATGGCTCCGGTTCTTGTGTCAGCCACTTTAAATGTAGCTAATGCAGTGCTGATGGAATCTTATATAAGTTTTCTGGGATACGGGATCCAGCCTCCACTTGCCAGCTGGGGAAATATGCTGACAAATGCCCAGGCTTACTTTGACCTTTCCCCATGGCTGGCGATTTTGCCTGGCATCATGATAACATTAACAGTTATGAGCTTTAATTTTTTAGGTGATGGCCTGAGAGATGCTTTGGACCCTCGTTTAAAAATGTGGACATAAACCGTCTCGTTCGACTTAAAATCGGACAGACACTCAACAATAAGTAAGGAGGATTTAAGTGATGAAAGATTCTAAACCGTCCGATTTTACGCGCAGAGAGTTTATGAAGACAACAGGTTATGTAACCTTTTCCACTGTAATCGCAGGCAGCGTATTGGGCATAACAAACCCTGCATGGGCTGCCAAGAAAAGTGTTATTGTGGGTATGACCCAGGAACCTGTAAATTTTAATCCACTTCTCTATGTGAACTCCGGAACCGAAGAAGTTCCGGAAGCATGTATGTTTGATGCGCTCTGGGATGTGAACCATCTAGGAGAATTTATCCCCAATCTGGCAGCTAAAGTTCCCACACTTGAAAACGGTGGAATATCTTCAGATGGAAAATTGTGGAAAATAGAGCTTAAAAAGGGGATTAAATGGCATGATGGGGCTCCCTTCAATGCAAAAGATGTGGAGTTTACATACCAGACAATTATTAATCCCAAGGTCGCCATCAGATCTCGATCAGGATTTGATCTTATCTCTGATTTTAAGATAATTGACGATTACAATGTGGAAATAAGCCTGGCAAAACCTTTTGTTCCTTTTGCCTGGGCATGGCAAAAAATGCACATAGTACCCCATCATATTTTATCCAAAGTACCGGATATCAACACTGCTGCTTTTAACATGAACCCCATAGGCACAGGACCTTACCTTCTTGACAAACGTGTGGCAGGCAGTCATATGATATATAAAAGGAATCCTGATTATCATAGAGGCCAGCCAGCCATAGAAACAGTTGTTCATAAATTTATTCCCGACCAGACTGTTGCATACACCCAGTTTAAAACCGGTGAAATCGATGTGTTTGGACTGCATGGTGTGCCGCCGGAAAGATTTGAAGAGGCAAAAACACTCCTTAATCGTGATTCTTTGAAAACACCCCAGCCATGGGTTGAATTTATTTACTTTAACTGTGGTAAGCCACAGTTCAAAGAGAAAATTGTCCGCCAGGCTCTATACCTTGCCTGTGACAAGGAAAAATGGATAAATGATGTTCAATATGGACTTCCTCCTAGAACATTATCTTATCTGCATCCCAGCCATTGGGCCTACAACAGCAAAATAAAGGACCCGGGGTTTAATTTAAAAAAAGCTGCAGAAATGCTTGAAGGAGCAGGGTGGAAAATCGGTTCAGACGGCATTCGCCAGAAAGACGGTGTAAAATTAAAATTTACCATGTCAACTACTGCCGGTGCAAAAGCAAGGGAACAGGCTGAAGCAATGGTTCAGGCAAACTGGAAAGAAATCGGTGTAGTCATGGAAATTAAAAATATGCCGGCATCAGTTGTCTGGGGCGAATATACAACTAAATCTCAATTCGATACGCTTATGGTGGGCTGGGAACCAACCGTTGGAATGGATCCCGACTACACAGCAAGGTGCCACTCAAAACAAATTCCAGTAAAGCATGGAGTTGGTTCCAATTATGTACAATACGAAAATCTTGAACTGGATAAACTTCTGGAACAGGGTGTGCTGATTTCAGACATGGCAAAACGCAAAGAAGTTTATGACAAAATTCAGGAAATTCTTCATGAAGATGTACCTTTTGCTCCAATTTTTGCTTATGTTTTTATCTATGGGAAAAAATCGGATCTCAAGGGATATGAAGTTAATCCTTATGTTACTGATGTCACATGGAATATTCAGGACTGGCACTGGGGATAGTTAGATTCATAATCCTTATGCAGTCACCCTGATGATTATGATTATTATATTCACTTATGGCATTTGTTCTTAAACAAGAACTTGAGATTGAATTGGATAAGATGGCATTTTTTTAATTGTTGCAAAAGCCTTCACATTTTTTTGTGAAGGCTTTTGAATGCTGCTGTGTGATTCCTGCTGGCCATTGATGTTTTCAAACCATACAAAAGATAAAGTGGGTGATACAACCTTGGAGGCCCGCATATTCAATGCAGTAACGGGAAAAGATCTGGATGAGAATGACCTGCGCAAATTCGGTGAAACCATTTTTAATCAACAGCGTGCCATCCTTTTGCGGGAAGGTTGGGATCCAAAAAAAGATGATATAGTTGCAGAATTCAATTTCACTGATCCGGTCCAATCCGTTTTTATGAACACTGATGTGCTTGTGCCAGGTGAGGGTGATACCGTTTTAAGC
>Ga0075120_10000592_pt1 | contig 29747 bp, 13 predicted proteins | sample AntAceMetag02UKL_FD_69792 | JGI IMG/M metagenome (GOLD analysis project Ga0075120, IMG submission 69792) | Saline lake microbial communities from Ace Lake, Antarctica - Antarctic Ace Lake Metagenome 02UKL | ecosystem: Environmental > Aquatic > Non-marine Saline and Alkaline > Saline | place...
AAAAAGAAATGAAGCTAAGGGTACAGTTGACTGGCAATTCACAACGGAAGATGCAAGAATAAAATTGAGGAAACTTTACCCATCAATCAATGCGAATTGATGTACTAGTTTGAAAAGTGCTACGTGATGGTCGCTGTCAGATGCCGTTATGACATAACCACCATCATTTGTCTGCTGAGCTATACCACCCTGCTCCCAACCTTTTTCATTGAAAACATGGCTCCACTCTTCATCGCCATTAATATCTGTCTTAGTCAGCCATAAAGTCCAATTAAAATCGGGTGGACCCATCCCGCCACCGACTAAACTACTGTTAATCCTACCTCCTATGATATAACCACAGTCAGTTGTCTGTTGAATGCTGCTGCCAAAATCCCAGCCTTCACCCCCGAAAGTTTGTGTCCATAAAGTATCCGGCTGCGCAAAAACTTGAATATTGACAATTACCATGAAGATAAAAATAAATGTGAAATAACGCATTTTCTTTCTCCTAAAGAGTTTGTAACTGTATCGTTCAATGTATAAATCATTGATAATTGGTCATTCTGAACAAAGGAAGAATCTCTGTTTATATCTGAGTAGATTGTGAGTTCAACACTCGAGATTCTTCACTTCGTTCAGAATGACACCATACTATACAATTTTAAATGTTTATCTTACCAATACTACTTTCCTCAGTTCATTCATCTTGCCCGGTACAGTCGCATGGATGAAGTAGATTCCGCTTGAAAGTCCATCTGCGCTGAATATGAAATTATGGTAACCCGCTGGATTGCGATTATTTGTTAGAACTGCAATTTTCTGACCGGTTATGTTATAAACACTCAGTTTTAGAGCTGAAGATGTCGGCAATCCGATTGAAATAGTGGTCGTTGGATTAAAAGGGTTTGGATATGCTGACACTATAGAATATTCAGATGGAATACCACTTAATTGACTAGCAGCAATGGCAGTGTGGGGCGTAACCTGGAATGTAAAACTGGTATCACAGTTTGTTGTATCTTCTCCTGATATGGCTTCTACATGCCAGTCAAAATCGATGGATTCATCCCAGTATTCCAAGCCAAAGGCTTCTTCTATTGTCATGGTAAACTGGGTATCGGTCAAAGATGTAACATATATGGTGCTGTCCAGATCAGTCATAAAAGCGTGCAGACGAAGGTTATAACGCACAGTGTAACCCGGATCGGTATCTATTGAGGAAGCCCATCCAAAGGTCACTTCGAATGGTTCTTCAAGATCAAGAACTGCTTCGTTGTCAGGTGACAGCAAGGCGAACGGAGTCGGAGGTTCAATATCCTCTGTATCAATCCGTATCAGCCACAAATCTCGTTCACCTTCACCGAAAGAATCGGTACAACCGGCAACGATATATCCACCATCGTTTGTTTGATTAACAGAGCATTTGATAGAAGCGAAATTCCTCTCAAAATTCTGGTTCCACTCCTCTTCACCTGTCGAATCCGTCTTTAGTAAAAATAAATCACCAACAATAGCCATACCGGCTTGAAGGTTTTTCACTCCGCTGATAATATACCCGCTATCGTTGGTTTGTTGAACGCAGAAGCCAATATCACACATAAAAAAAAATTGTTGTTCATCAAGTCCCCGGAAAATCCGGTTCCAATCTTCATCCCCATCTGAATCGGTCTTTATTAAACATATTATTAATCTTTCTGTGAGACTATCTTCTTCAAAAACATGAAATGATCCTGTAATAATGTATCCTCCATCATCGGTCTGTTTAACGTCATAGCCATAATCACAATATTCACTCCCGAACGTCTGATTCCATTCTTCATCTCCATCTGAATCTGTCTTTATCAACCAGACATCAGTATCATCATCAATAGTTCTGGAACCGGTAATGATGTACCCTCCGTCATTAGTCTGCTGGACGCTATAGCCTCGATCCCTGGCATCCCCTCCGAAAGTCTGGTTCCATTCTTCCTCACCGGTTGAATCTGCCTTTACAAGCCACACATCTATATCGCCAGCGCCACAAGACTCAGTGTATCCAGCGATAATATATCCTCCATCCGTTGTCTGTTGGACACTCGAGCCACTTTCCGCATCAGTTCCTCCGAAAGTCTGGCTCCATTCTTCCTCACCGGTTGAATCTGCCTTTACAAGCCACACATCTCTATCGCCAGCGCCAAAAGACTCAGTGTATCCAGCGATAATATATCCTCCATCCGTTGTCTGTTGGACACTCAAGCCACTTTCCCCATCAGTACCTCCGAAGGTCTGGTTCCATTCCTCATCACCATCTGAATCTAATTTTAGCAGCAATACATCGTAATAACCGGCACCGAAAGAACTGGTCCCTCCGGTAATAATGAATCCTCCGTCGGTAGTCTGTTGTACACTCGAACCATCATCCTGCTCCGTTCCTCCAAATGTCATGGTCCACAATGTATCAGGTTGAGCTGATACTTGAATGCTGGCAACTACCATGCAGATAAAAATAAATGTGAAATAACGCATTTTCTTTCTCCCAAAGTGTTTGTAACTGTATAGTTCAATGTATAAGTTATTGATAATTGGTCATTCTGAACAAAGGAAGAATCTCGGTTTATATCTGAGCAGATTGAGAGTTCAAGACTTGAGATTCTTCACTACGTTCAGAATGACACCAAACTCTGCAACTGTAAAGGTTTATCTTACCAACACTACCTTCCTGAGTTCATTCATCTTGCCCGGCACCGTCGCATGGATGAAATAGATTCCACTTGAAAGTCCATCTGCTTTGAATGTGAATTGATGATAACCGGGTGAAAGGCGTTCGTTTGCCAAGACCGCTATGTTCTGACCAGTTATGTTATAAACATTAATTTTCAATTCGGATGATTCTGGAAGTCCGATTGAAATGGATGTCGCTGGATTAAATGGGTTTGGGTATGCTGAAATGATTGAATACTCAGTTGGAATACCTGTTAGAAGTTCTCCATCAACTGCATCTGGTTGATGAGTATTGAAGAAAAAGGTATCGCTCGCCCATGTTCCGTCTGTATTGTCGTCGGTGGCGCGGACCGTCCAGTAGAAGTCATGGTCTAATTCCAAGTCTCTCAGTGTAAAATCTCTCGCGTACAAACTATCGGTAATTTGAGTGGCTGTAGATAGATCGGGTAAAGTATCAAGCCAGACATCATATCTTGGTCTGCTACCCGGGTCAGGATCTTCGGATGCATCCCATGAGAACATTGCGGTTGTGCCTTCAAGCCTGCTTTCATTTTCAGGAGTTAGCAGGTTAAATGCTACCGGTGGATCCGGGAGATATGTATCAAAAGACCAACCGTCATCATCGCCATTCGCCCAGGTGAACAAGTCGGTGTTGTCAACTACTCTTACACACCAGTAGATAGTTTCATCATCGGGAAGCTCATCCAGTTCTCCACCAAGAGCCGCCAGTTCTTCGGGCACATCGGTAAAAACATAGAAAGTGTCCAGGGTGGTGTCCGCAAAGGTTTCACCTTCCTGGAAACGTCTGCCAAGAGAACATTCGACGATATATCGTAATTCATCGCCTTCATCGATATCAGAGGCAGGATTCCAGGAAACCGTAACCGTGTCCACATTCAGGATTGCGTCATCTTCCGGTGAAGCCAACTCGAAATCCGCAGGTGGATGACCAATGAATGTCGCAAGTCCCAAGCTATTTGTAATTGTAAGATCTCCTCCCATATAAACCATTTGCCAGGTGTCATCAGTGACGAGCACGCCCACAGGAGCAGCCCAGTCCACATCCCAATCTTCTACTGTACCGTCCTCTATTACTGGATTGTTCGGATCTACTGTCCAGTCTGTCCCATCCTCAGAAATGGCAAATCCTATTTTGTAAATAGCATTATTACTGCCTCCAAACCACATCCTGTATAGCTCGCCATCAAAATCTACAACCGGCATTTGAACCATGATTGTATTCCATTCACCTGTATTCCCAACATTTAAAACAGGATTTTCATCGAACGCTGTCCAGTTTACTCCATCTTCCGAACTCGCATAACCGATACGTTGAGTATATGGATTAGTAGTAATTTGGCCATTGTACCACATTTCATACGTGTCGCCATTTTTAATAACATATGGCATATAAACACCTCGAAGATCCCAGGCGTTCCCACTCCTTTCGAGAACAGGGTTTTCCTCGTATTCTGTCCAGTTAACACCATCCGTTGAAAAGGCGTAGCCGATGCTGTAGATAAAATTGTCGTCTGTTCCGACGTACCACATTTTCAATGTATCACCATCTTTGATGACCATTGGACAACCTATGCCATTCTCATTCCAGGAACCCTGCTCACCTTCTCCGATCATGGGATTCCCCTCATACTCCTCCCAGGGACCCTCGAGATCATCTGCAGTCCAAAGTCCGATACCCCATAGTGAACCGTCGTAGCCACTTCCATAGTACCTGTATATGGGATCATCCCACATAGGATGACCTGAAATCTGCACATTCACTAGCAGGACGTCGTTCCAGGTTCCGTTTGCACCACGCAGGTTGCAGACCGGATTATCCTCGTACTTCTCCCATACCTGCCCGATACCGGGCTGAGCCTGTGTGATTTGTGTCGTTGCGAGTACAAGTATCATCGCAATCAGACATACGCTTTTAACCGTTAAAAAGAATTTCTGCGTTTTCATCGTGAATCTCCTTGGCATAAAGCCGGTTTGTCTTCCGGGTTCTATATCCGGAAAGTTTCTAAGTAAATATGTTTATCATGTTTGGCTTTTAAGAGTATTGAAAATTTATGATTTAGCATTCTCTTTCGATTTGGTTTGCGCTACCGTTTCTGGCTTTCTTGATAGCTTCAAGGAACTCCTCAATATTGACCGGCTTTTCAAAAAGTAGCTGTGGACGATTTTTTTTGATAAGAGAGGTACATTTTTCAGGATATCCTGTCACAACTAACACCATCGTCTCAGGACTAATTTTCTGAATTGCTTGCATCACTTCCAATCCATTCATCTCCGGCATATTGTAATCTGTAACTACGATATCGTACGCATCTCGCTTGAAAGCTTTGATCGCCTCTTTGGGATTTTGGAACTGTATGCTCTCATAACCTCTGAACCTGAGAGCTGTGCTTAATCCTTTCAATGATTGCAGATCATCATCGATGAGCATAAACCGCATTTGTTAACCTTTGGTTTGAAATAATCATTAATTCTTTGGTTATCCATAAAGCAAGCGCCATACCAAACGAGAGATACTGATATTTGCAGTAATAAAAAGGGGATGTTGCATGTCGAATCGGAGTGTATTGCACTGAAATACTAGTAGTTAAGAGGTAGAGTTGCCTTTGTCAATGTTGCCATTGGAAGTTTTAGGATTGATAGTTGAATTGCACAATATTTTGGCACTGCACAAAATCTGATGCACAATATTTTGGCAGTACACATTATTTGGGTGTTATACTATTTCTTGAAAGTTTTGCCTCGTATATATAAATCATATACTTAATCGATCTTTGGTTCAGCAGCGTTAAAAAGAAAAACCACAAAGTACTCAAAGAATTCGCAAAGAGCACGGAGATTGTCTTTGTGATCTTAGTGCATACTTTGTGTTCTCTGCGGTTTGTTGTTTTCTTTTTGACTGATTGTTTCTAAGTTTCCGATAATTTTACTTTGTCATTGACACATGTTAATAACCAGACTTTTTATATTAAACATATCGCAATTCTCTCTCAAGAACCAGCATATAGGTACATCAAGTCCATCCTTTGCTGCGATTGATCAGGGTATTTCTGGATATGCCAAGGTATTCAGCAGCCCTTGACTTGTTCCCATCGAATTTCTGCAAAACCTTCTGAATTATTTCATCCTCGAAACTCTTGAGGTTAAAACTGCCTTCGGGCAGATTTGTATTATGCATCTGAGTGTTTTGAGAACTTTCTTCATAATGAATCTTATCTTCATGGGAGAGAAATGCTAAATGTTCCGGTTGTAGGTATTGATTATCGTAGAGTAGTACAACACGTTCGATTACATTTTCCAATTCACGGATGTTGCCTGGCCAGGCATAACTTGTCAAGATTTCCCCGGCTTCATCGGAAATGCTCTGAAACAGTTTGTTTTTTTTCTGAGCAAAGTTTAAGAGAAACATCCGTGCGAGGGGTAATATTTCCTCTTTACGTTCTCGCAAGGACGTCAGGACTATTCTGCCGAGGTTTAAGCGGTGATAGAGATCATTGCGAAAATTGCCTTCCGAAACCAGTTGTTTCAAATTGATGTTAGTTGCAGCAACAATACGAATATTCAATTTTATTTTATTTGAACCGCCGACCCTGTAAAGCTCTCTGTTTTCCAACACACGCAAAAGTTTTGGCTGCAAATCCAACGGCATATCGCCAATTTCGTCAAGAAAGATCGTTCCTTCCTGAGCGAGTTCAAATTTTCCTGCTGCTCCCGTTTTGGCACTGCCGGTGAATGCCCCTCCTTCATAACCGAATAGTTCGCTTTCAAATAGACCTGGTGCGATAGCTGAGCAGTTGACGGGAATAAATGGTGACTGGTTGCGCTCTCTGCCATGATGAACAAGCCTGGCAATGACCTCCTTGCCGGTTCCGGTAGATCCTTCGATAAGTACGGGCACAGAACGGTCATCGTGAAATTTAAGAGCCAAACTTACTGCCTCATTCATCGGTTTGGAAAAGACGCCTATCGTGCCAAAATCAGGTATTGCAATACAGTTTTTATAAGAATTTTCATGTGTCTCAATGTTCTTATCTCCGGAATCGCCCGAATAATTTTCAATCCCCTCCGATATCGATAGGCTATCCTTCTCCAGCCTTGTCATTACGGCAGAAAGAGCCATCGCATCGATAGGTTTCTCCAGATAATCGTAAGCTCCTTCCCGCAATGCTGTTATGGCACTCTCTTTATCCGCAAATCCTGTCATTAGAATAAAAGCCACATTACGCCCGTCCGGATGGGAGCGAATCCGTCTTAATAGTTCCATTCCATCCATTTTCGGCATACGGATATCAGACATAATAATTGGGAATGGTTTCTCAGAGAATTTCTTTAATGCATCTTCGCCGTTGCTGCATTCAGTAATATCATATCCCCAGGCTAAGCTTAAGAATTTTGTTACGGCTATCCGGCTGGCTTCATCATCGTCAACCACGAGAACACGCAGGGTTCTTTTCATAATGATTCCGCGTTCATTTCTTGATTTGTGTTTGAATGCGACACCAATGGAAAACTGACCTGGAATGTCGCGCCTCCCCATTCGTTGTTTTTGCCAGTCACTTTTCCGTTGAATTTATCGACAAACATTTTAACAATTGCCAGACCAAGTCCAGTTCCCTCTTTACTCTTACCTGTAGAGTAGAACGGATCGAACAGTCTTTCGTCACTATCCTCCGGTAAACCGATTCCGTTGTCAATGATAGTAACGACAGCGAAATCAGCTTCATGTTTTGTTTGAATTCTGATCCATTTGTCTGGGGCAGAGCTTTCATCCAATGCATGAATGCTGTTAACAATCATATTTATAATTACTTGTTCGATTTGCAGGGTATTACCATGTATAGGCAATTCCTGTTCGCTTAAATCAATGATTTTTCTTATCGAATGGGATAATAATTGATTGTTGGTCAATTGGAGTGAGTTCTCGATGGACAGGTTCAAATCGATTTCATTTTGTTCCGAATCAATCGGCGCCGTCCAAAATGAACGCATTTGCTTGATAATATTGCTAATGCGGCCAGTTGAACCTAAAATGTCATTAACCAGCGCCATTTTCTCCTCATCAGAGATTTCCAAACTGTGTTCGAAGATATACTTAATTGTTCCTGCATGGAGAGCAATCACATTTAATGGTTGATTGATCTCATGAGTTATTCCACCAGCCATTACACCAATCGAAGACAAACGCGCTGTTTCTTCTGCTAATCTACGTGCCTCGTTTTGTTTTTCTTCAGCCCGTTTGCGAGTAGTTATATCGATTACCGTAGATCGACTTTCGATAACATTGCTTTGATTGTCAAATACCGGGCTGATGTTCAAACTTACCCAAATTATTTCGCCATCGACTTTTACCATTTGAATTTCTTCGTTCTCAATCTTTTCACCGTTAGAGAATCGCTTGAAAACTTCTTTGGCTTTATTGCGTCCTTCAGGAGTATTGGCATATAGATTTATGATGTATCTATTTATCAGTTGATTGATTGAGTACCCGGTTAGTTTTTCAGCAGTCCTGTTTGCTTCCTTTATTTGTCCATCTATTCCAACCGAAAAATATGCCACCGGTGCTTCGTTATACAATTCCCGAAATCGTTCTTTGCTTTTTCGCAGACGTAAAAATGAACGAGTAATGTGGAATATTGCCGCACCACCGCTCTGCATCAAAATCACGATTAAAATCGACCAGCGATAACGATAAAACCACCACCAGGGAAAAGTCGATCCGGTACGAGTAATCTCATACATTTCAATCAAATGGCTGTCATTAGCATTTTTTATGAGTGGACGATCAAAAGTCTTTCCATCGACTTCGAACCGGCCGAAGTTTTTCGTTGGAACTCCCTCTATTACTGCCTGAGCTTTACCATTGATGCTATACATATAGACTAATCGATTTTCGAATCCGGCAAGAAAGACAAAAGACCCATCTGGGCACTTTAACAGTGGCATGTATTTGGATATATTCGTGTTCATCACCGTAATCTTCGGTCCAATATGACCATCTGTATGAACAATCCGCACTTTTGAAGCAGATATTTGCACCAGGCCGGCTAATCCTGTTTCTTCGATGGCATAGCCAAAAAATTGATGGTAAGTGCCATCTATTGTCGTGGAATCTATTATAGTACCATCATCGCTTCTGAGTCTAAATATTGTAGTAAGTTGTGATTTAGTTTTTGTGTAAGCTGATTGTATATATATTACAGTGATTGGTTCTTGCGATGCTTTTTGAGGATAAATTATCACATTTCCGCCACTACATAATAGCCTTCTAATCCACCGGACATTTCCCTCCATGTCAACTTGAACAACTGTTCCTAAACTATCTACAAGCGATTCGATCCTACAATCGTTCAATTGAACGTCCACGCTATGACCATTGAATGGAACTCTACCAGAGAAGGTATATACTGCTTCACCGTTCTTGGTTTTCCCAAAAGTACCCGAAGATGTAAAAAGAGCTGAAGGAACCATTTTAACAAATTCCGGGGTCTTATTCTGGCGGTAGATTCGAACACCTCGAATAAAATATTTATCTCCTGCCAAAGCCCAGAAATTCACCGCGAAGTATTCACCATTAGATGCTGCACTCCTACCTCCGGGGTGAGATACATATCCTATGGATACGGATACAGGATTGCTATCGACAACCTCCTTTGGAAAAAGTTCTCGCGCGTCGATCACATCAAAGACAACTTCTTTGCCATTAGCAGTGCAGTAGCATAGCTGCAGGCTGTCTAAAGTGCTAACGGATCTCTGTGATGAGAAATCAGATTTGAATCTTCTGGATAATAGGATTTCATCCATTCCGTCTAGGTCCAAATCGATTTTGGTCTTGCCTTTGATGGTCGCTGGATCATCCAAAAAGAACTCTTTCAGACAGTGAAAATCTGCACTATAGAGACGGCATTGAAGAAACCTGCTGGATGGCTCTCCGGCATGAATACAGAGAAATCCATCCCCAATATCTGGACCGCCGTTGAAGCTTGGAAAGAAGGTGTCTTTCGCATTGAACTGACGGATATAGCTTAATCTATTGGGGAAGGACCTGGGATTGGTTGGTAAATTTGCAGAGTTTTTGTTTATAACAATAAGAATGAGAATTGTGAAAACAAGAATGACTACCTGAAAAACTCGTAATGAACGAGATTTCATTAGTTGATCTAAGATTGATTGCGCAGTTAGATATTTCGTAAAAATTTTTGTTGTCCTCATCCAATTTTCTATCTTGACCATTTAAAATGGATTTAAACCTGGAATAATGTAATACTCAAATTCTGAAGTCAAACAATCATGATTTGACCATGAACGGTTTGGTCTGCAGGTCATCAGGAACATGGGAGACCGTGATTGGAGCGGATGCAAGTGTGCGGAACAGAAGTGCTCAAGAATCAAATCTGATTTCAAGTTTATAAAGAACCTTTTACAGCCAAATATATGCTTGTATATAAAGTATTCTTAATTTAACAAATAGTAGTGTAAAATTAACACCTCATTGTCACTAAGAAAAGTTCTTTCTTAATAAAAACATTATTAACATTTCGTGCCTACAGGAGACAAAAAAGGCTGGTTCAATACTAAGAACCAACCTGCTATCTATTTTGACTCTTCTTCAGTGATCAGGACATTTGTCCTTACTTGATTAATACAACTTTCCTGATTTCATTCAGATTTCCGGGTGCGATTGCATTTATAAAGTAAATCCCGCTGGAGTATTTTGAACCATCGAAAGTCAATGAATGTATTCCTGCTTTTTTGAATCCATCAGTCAGTACAACAATTTCCTGACCAAGGGGATTAAAAACACTCACTTTTAATTGTGACGACTGAGGTAATCCAATCACTACAGTTTGTAGCGAATTGAAGGGATTTGGATACAAAGATTTTATTAAAAAGGCTGAAGGGATTTCGCTGGATAACATCTCTGCTGCTTCTGTAGTCACATTAAAGTTGAACACTTCGAAAGTATTATCCGTGATTACATATGCATACGGATACTCAACATCCAGATCTAAGGGAAAACCACTAACTCCAGTATGGAACCCCACTTCCTCGGGATTTTCAGGATAGCTGATGTCATAGATCCTGATCCCTCCCGAATAATCAGAGACGAAGATGTAGTTATACCATGCATCTATGCTGACTGCTGTTCCGGGTGTATTGTAAGTACATATCACTTCAGGGCTGGGAGGGGCGCTGATATCAACTATACAAAATCCTTCTTCCCCATTCGCAAGATATGCGAAATTGCTATCAACGAAAACATCTGATACCGAGTCATGATAATCGCTCACTCCAACTCTTACAGGATTATAAGGATCACTAACATTTATTATTTGGAGTCCCATCTCGCCTGACGCAATGAATACAAGGTCTCCTGCAACCTTAATGTTCTCAAGATATCCGTCAACAGCAAAAAATGTGATCAGACGATCAAAATCATAGATAAAAAGACCTGTATCTTCAACAGTGCAACCCACCACATATACATATTGATCTGAAACTGCGACTCTCCAACCATCTGTAGATATATTGTGGCTGACACTCGCAATTTCCAGGTTATAAGGATCACTGATATCCAGGATTTCAAGGCAGGATCTATTAGTGATCGAGTCTGCCATATCAACTGATAAAAATGCATAATCTCTGTTAATTACAATATCTGTATAAGGTCCACCTTCGATATTCACCGGAATATTTACCGGTACAGAAGGATCGCTGATATCCACAACGAATAAGCCGTTTTCAGACGCAAGGTAAGTGAACTCTCCATCAACTTGAATGCTCCGGATTTTGTCTGGCTGGAAGCCGGGAAAACATCCTGCTTCAGTTGGCAAGCCTGGATTACTAAGATCGAATATCCGTAAACTCGATTCATTAGCAAGAAATGCATTAAATTCATTTGTGATAATTTCTGAACAGGGTGCTGTTAAATCGACAGTTTCCACCATTTGGGGGTCACGTGGATCTGAAATAAGTATCACAAACATTCCATAAGCTGTTGGAGCCCACAAGTCTTCAGAGGTGAAGGGAAGGTATGCGAATCGCTCATTTATCCCAAGTGCATTAATAAATAATTGTTCATCATAAGCGGCAATTATATTATAGCTTCCAAGCAATTGTGGATCAACAGGGTTTATGATATCAAAAATGCTGATTTCACATCCATCAAATTGATTGGATACAATATAAGCGTAATTACCCGACACTTGCACATGCGAAGTTCGAGTCTCATTAAATGCAACCGCAACGGGCTCGTATAAATTACTCAAATCAACTATGAAGAAGCCATTAAAGCCTGCACCGAGAACTGCATAGCTTCCACTTAATGCAATATCACGAATTGGCAGAGGACTTTCGTATCTGCAGATTTGTTCCACTTCTTCCGGTTCACTTACATCAAGAACATAAAGACTATCCCTGTTAGTAACGTAGGCTAATTGACCCTCAATAATAATCTTTTCAGCATTTATTTCGTCAAATCTTCCAATTTCCCGGGGGTTTTCAGGTTCTCTAACATCAATTATCCAAATACCTTCTGCACCACCGGTGATATAAAGCGAGGAATCCATTAAGGCAATATCAACTGCAACTGCGGGTAAATCATAATACCTGATAGCATAAGGGATACCGGGATTTGATATGTTAAGGATTATTAGTTTTCCTTCATCATTTGTGGCATATGCATAATCTCCCGCCACAGTAATTCTTGAGAAATTTCCATATTGAATGTTATACAGGGAGCTGATATAGGATACATTCAGGCTATCCTGAGCTTTAAGAAAGGAAGGCGTCAGTAAAGTAATCATTAGGAGTACTAGAACAAATATTGTCAACCGTTTCATCATAGTATCGCTTCGTTCGTGTATGAGTATTGCTGAGTTCTACTGTACTATCATTTTGAATCTACTTGTATAGTAAGGTACTGCATTTCAACCTTGCGTACAAGTGATTATACATGACAATATTTACAATAAACAAAGCAAATTTATCAAAATTTGTGTTAGTCAGGAAGTTTCAGTTTACAAGGCTATATCTGTTGGAACAAAAGCTTGGCGTTCTTAATATAAATTTATTACCTTAAAATGACAGGATAATTGCAGTTGATGAAGGGATATAAAATTGAAATATTGAGCCTTTCTCCCTCATCGATATATTTCCTTCTAATAGAACATTTTTGAAAAGTAATAAACTTTCATTCATGTGTGATGATAAATACTGATTATACAGGGAACAGCACTTGAAAAGCATTATATTATTATGTTTACTCTTTATTTTTTCAACATCCGGTTTATTTGCAGTTTCATCCTCCCATCAGGATAACGGAAATCCCTTAGAATCATTCTCTCAGGCAGGACTTGAGAATCGTAATGATATAAAAAGTAAATTCGAGTTCATCTCACCTGTCCCCGGCGCACGCTATGTCCACAGGAAGAATACTATTATTTTCCGGCATGGGGATATAATCAATAAATCCAGTATTTATAATAATATAGTTGTTGTAACAGGCTCAACCAGCGGTAAGGTTCCCGGCAAACTAAACATTGCGTCAGATAATAAGACAATTATCTTCAAACCAGATTATCCATTCTATCCCGGTGAAATTGTTACTGTACAAATCAATGCTGGCTTGAAAACAAATTCAGGTGATCATATCGACTCCATCTCCTACCAATTTGAAGTATCACACAACCAAATATCGCATGAAGAAATGAAATACCCGGAAAATATTCGAACTGGGAAACTTGGGCAGGTTAACAAGAATATACCTGTTCTAAATGGCAAGAAACCAATGATTCGGCCTAATTCCGAAAATGAATTGGATGAATATGACCTTCCTTACGATTTTCCATCTATTGAAGTGATTACTACTAATAATCCGGCTGATGGATATCGCCTTTTGAACAGGAGATCAAGTATTGGAGATTTTGGTTCCTACATGATTTTTATAGATGAGTCCGGTGAGGTGGTTTTTTACAAAAGAATGATTAACGAAGTAAAGAATATTGAGAAACAATTTAATGGAATGATAACCTGGTATGATACAGGCTTAAGCAAATATTATGCAATGGATACAACTTATACAACTATTGACTCTTTTGAATGTGGAAATGGATATACTACCGACTGGCATGAACTCAGGGTTCTTGAGAATGAACATGCATTTCTAATATCATATGACCTGCAATTGATAGATATGAGCGAAATTGTTGAAGATGGCAACCCCGATGCAACTGTTATTGGATTAATAATCCAGGAATTGGACGAAGATCATGAGGTGATTTTTCAATGGCGAAGCTGGGATTATTACGACATCTTTGACATTAACGACATTTTTGATTTGACTGAATTCGTTATTGACTACGTTCACGGAAATTCCCTTGAAATTGATGAAGACGGTTCAATTCTCATAAGCGCTCGTCACATGGATGAAATCACCAAAATCAATGGTAACACCGGAGAAATAATCTGGCGGTTTAGCGGTGAAAATAATGAATTTGAATTCATTGATGATGATCGAGGATTTTCTTTCCAGCATGATATTCGACGTCTTCCCAATGGAAATATTACCCTTTTTGATAATGGTGTGCTTCACGAACCTCCATATTCCCGGTCTTTGGAATATCAACTTGACGAGAATAATTTGACCGCCACGCTGGTATGGGAATATTCGAATATTGACGGCAGACTATCTATCGCAATGGGATCAACCCAAAGGCTTCAAAATGGGAATAATTTGATCTGTTGGGGATCAATGGAAGGTGAAATCGACAGCACCTCCGGATGGATTGAAATTAATCCGGAAGGTGAAGTTGCTTTTGAAATTCGTTATGAAGTTGAGGAGATTACTTATAGAGTTCGAAATAATGAATGGAATGGTGTCGCAGCGATACCGTATCTGCAAGTTAATCCAGGCGTTGATTCTGAAGTCGAGTTGAATTTCGCTTATTTTGGACATGAAGATATTGCGATGTATTATATTTTTCAAGACGACACACCGAATGCAATTACATTAGTTGATTCAACAACAAACACATCAATAACACTGACCGATATGGAAATGGGGGAAACCAGTTATTTTCGGATTCTTGCCCTCAGTGAAGACGATATAATCAGTGAATGGTCAAATGAAGTAGAATATACACAACCATCACTATTCAGACTTGATTCACCCGATGATAATTCAATATTGCATGATGATGAGGTGACAGTGAGATGGTTTCGTGATCCCTCGGTTCGTCCTTATATCAATCCGACTTATCATGTAGAATATTCCACAGATATTGGCTTCGAGAATTTCCAGTTTTATTCTATCCAGGATACTTTCTATACAATTTCTGATATTGAGGAAGAGTTATTAGTATTGGGAAGTGGGGAGTTGGATGAGTTGCCTGATGATACTACAATTTTCTGGCGTATAAAAAAGATGAATGATGACGGAACAGGTTATTGGGCGTCACCGGGTGAAAACGGCTGGTCCTTTCAAATTTTCATCTCTGATCCGCCTGATGCTTTCAGTTTGATAAGTCCTGAAAACGGAGCTGTGATAGATTCTCTTTCTTGTCTTTTTGTCTGGGAAAATACGCACGATCCTGATCCGGGAGATGCTGTCCAGTTTGAAATTGAGATTGCGCTGGACAACTTGTTCACGGATAGCACGACAATGATATTTGCAGTAGAAGATCTTACCCAGTACCTGGTAGATGATTTCCAGGATAATACGAATTACTGGTGGCGTGTACATGCTGTTGACACGAATACTGCCGGAACATATTCGAATGAAACTCAATCTTTTACAATTGATTTAGATGGTGTTAACGTTAAACAATCAATTAATGGTATTCCAACGAACTTCGCAATAGATGCAGTCTATCCCAATCCATTTAATCCAGCAATTACAATTGTTGTAGGATTACCCACCATATCTAAACTTGATATTAGAGTTTACAGCCTGTTAGGGAAGGAAGTGGCAAAACTTGCTGATGGTCGCTTCAACGAAGGATTTCATTCTTTCACTTTTGATGCTTCCTCACAACCCAGCGGCATCTATTTTATCCGAGCTGCAGTACCGGGGAAAATGGAACAAATAAAGAAAATTGTTTTGCTAAAATAGATTTGAGCATTTAAAATTGTGTTACCTATGTGTACGAACGATGAAGTAATTCACAAGTCTATTAATAGGTGCTTGCAATAAGAGCAATATATTAATACTTTCGAGTCCCGGGAATTGCATCAGGTGGTAGGTACATTCCCTAAAGTTTTTCAAATCTTCAATTAAGAGTTATTAGTAAGTATTTCTAGTCAATATTTATAAGTCTTGATGCTTTTCATTTAGAGTGTTGATTTGCCTTATATTAACGGAGCTACGCTTGGGAAAAATAATTCAATTTGCAGTCTGTTTACTCATTGTTCTATCTCCAATCAAATTTGCCTGTGCCGACTTATTTGACAGCTCTATTGATACTGTAACCATTTCAATGAAACAATCTGATCATTTTATTGTTGAAGAATCAATACAGCATTTCCAGTTCATCTCGCCTCTTCCTGGAGCACGTTTTGTCAACAGGGAAAATACTATTATTATACGACATGGGGATAGAATAAATGTTTCCAGCATTTCGGCTGAAATAGTCGTTGTAATAGGTTCATCGAGCGGTACAATTTCCGGAAAACTTAATATCGCATCCGATAACAGGACTATTATTTTCAAGCCTGATCAACCTTTTAATCCCGGTGAAACTGTAACTGTACTACTTAATGAAGGATTGAGAACATTTCCCGGCGATCATATAGAATCTTTAACCTTCCAATTCGAAGTTTCATACAACCAAACAACACATGAACAAATAGAATATCTTGAGAAAATGTTCAAGGATGAATTCGGGCTGTCTGATGAAAAACTACCTGCTGCAAATAATCAAAAATCCATGATTAGTCACAATTCTGAAGCCGAGCTGGATGAATATGATCTTCCTTCCGATTTCCCATCAATAGAAGTTGTCATAAGTAATAACCCGGCAAGTGGGTATCGTCTTCTGAGCAGGAAATCAACTGCTAGGGGAAATGGATTCTATTTGTACTTTATTGATGAATCAGGCGAAGTTGTTTATTACAGAAGAATGATTGATGCAATGTCCAATATTGCTAAACAACCCAATGGAATGATAACCTGGTATAATAATGGATACTATAAGTTTTTTGCGATGGATTCAACTTATTCAGTTGTTGATTCATTTGAATGTGGAAATGGATATAGTACCGACTTTCATGAAATCAGGATTCTTGAAAATGGACATGCATATCTAATGTCATACGATGTGCAATGGATTGATATGAGTGAAATAGTTGAAGGGGGCGACCCTAATGCAACAGTTATCGGCTTAATTATCCAGGAATTGGATGAAGATCATGAGGTGATTTTTCAGTGGCGAAGCTGGGATTTTTACGAAATCACCGATATTAACGATGTCTTTGATTTAGCCGAACCGGCTATTGACTACGTTCATGGTAATTCCCTCGAAATTGACGAAGACGGTTCGATTCTTATCAGCGCCCGCCACATGGATGAAATTACCAAAATCAATGGAAATACCGGAGAAATAATCTGGCGTCTGGGTGGTGAAAATAATGATTTCGAATTTATTGATGACGATCGAGGATTTTCATTACAGCATGATATTCGTCGTCTTCCCAATAGAAATATTACTCTCTTCGATAATGGTGTGCTTCACGAACCTCCATATTCAAGATCATTGGAATATCAACTGGACGAGAATAATTTGACTGCTACGCTTGTCTGGGAATATGCGAATATTGATGGCAGATTATCTATTGCAATGGGATCGACTCAAAGACTTCAAAATGGGAACAATTTAATCTGTTGGGGATCGAGGGAGGGTGAAACCGACAGCAGCTCAGGTTGGATTGAAGTTAATCAGGAAGGCGAAGTTGCTTTAGAATTAGGATACATAGATGAAACAGCAGCGTATAGAGTTCGAAATCATGAATGGAATGGTGTCGCAGTTAAACCATATATCCTTGCTAATGAGGGCGATATTTGGGAGGTTGAGCTGAATTTCGCTTACTTTGGACATGAAGATATTGCGATGTATTATATCTTTCAGGACGACGAGCCAAATACAATTACATTAGTTGATTCAACTCCAAACACATCAATTTCAATACCTGGTATGCAAATGGGAGAAACTTGGTATTTCCGCATACTCGCACTCAGTGAAGATGATGTATGCAGTGAATGGTCAAATGAAGTAGAATATACACATCCTCTATTTTTCATTCTTGATTCTCCGCAGAATGACGTAGTTTTATCCGATGATGAGGTGACAGTGAGGTGGTATCGTGATCCCTCGGTTCCGCCATATATCGATCCGACTTATCATGTAGAATACTCAATAGATGATGGTTTCGAGAATTTCTTGTATTTCCCAACCAGGGATACTTTCTTTACGATTTCTGATTTAGAGGAAGACCTATCAGTATTGGCAGGAGGAGAGTTGGATGAGTTGCCGGATGATACAACAATTTACTGGCGTGTAAAGAAAATGAACCATAATGGAACAGGTTATTGGGCATGGCCCGGCGAAAACGGTTGGTCTTTTAATATATTCATCACTGATCCACCGGAGCCTTTCAACCTGATCAGTCCTGAAAATGAAGCGGTAATTGACTCTCTCGCATTGAATTTTATGTGGGACAACACTCAGGATCCTGACCCGAATGATTCTGTACGATTCGATTTAGAAATCGCACTCGACAGCACATTTTCGGATAGTACAACTATCATTTATGATGTGCAGGATTTAACAAAATTCTTAGTCGAGGATTTGTCAGACAGTACTATTTACTGGTGGCGTGTTCATGCTATTGATACAAACTCTCCCGGAACATATTCAAATGAAACTCGTCATTTTACTGTTGCTTTGGATTTTATGTATGTCGAGCAATATTCTGTTAATATTCCAACAGAATTCGGTATAGATGCTGTCTATCCCAATCCTTTTAATCCGACAATTACAATTGTTGTGGGATTACCCTCCGTATCAAAACTTGATGTTAGAGTTTACAACCTGTTAGGTGAAGAGGTAGCAAAACTTGCTGATGGTCGCTTCAACGAAGGATTTCATGATTTCACTTTTGATGCTTCCTTACAACCCAGCGGCATCTATTTTATCCGAGCTGCAGCATCGGGGAAAATGGAACAAATAAAGAAAATTGTATTATTAAAATAAAATATCGAGTGAAGCCTGGAAGTACCTTATTCCTTGGGAAAGGTTAGCAATCAATCTGTCAAGTCTGACAATATAGAGTATATATTCTATTTAGACTTAATATCTTTGTTTAAGCCTTGCCTTTAAAAAATGCAGTTCCCACCTTTTGACGGGATATGGTTACCACAAGCTACATCTGCAATTCATTTGATTAAAACCATTTTCCTTAATTCTGTGAAAGCGCTTGTTTCAATGCGATAAAAGTATAGACCGCTTGTCAATCCTGCAGCATCGAAGGTAATTGAATGGAAACCGGCATCTAATGGTTCGTCTATCAGGCGGATTATCTCCTGACCGAGGATATTGTAGATAGTTAGTTTTGTATATTGCGCTTTTACAAGGTCGAATCTTACCCGGGTGTCCGGGTTGAAGGGATTGGGATAGTTCTGGTACAAAGCGTATTGTTCAGGCATTACGGAATTATCTTCAGGTGCGGCTGTTTCAGAAAAAACTACATTGACAGCGATAGGACCAACAGTATCCCAAATTCCACCCATCAGGTAAATTACTCCCGACCCGGTATCGCCGTATTCTAGGTTGAATATCCTGCCGACTCGCCGTCTGCTGACATCTGCGCGGATCGTGATCGCTGTCGTTTGATCATCTGGACCAACGCTACCATGACGAGCCTCCGGATCGACATATAGCCAGGCGGAAGACGCGATATCGGAACCTTGCCACAGGTCAACTTGTTCATTAAGCACACAAGTTGCTATAGTTATATTACCCTGGTCAAAACCAACAGAAATCTCCATACCCGCACCTGGCAGACCCGGAGGATACAACTGGAATCCGCGGCTGATATGCCCGGTATTCGGATTGTAACGGTAGATCCATCCGTCCTCATCTTCCGTTTGCGCCATCATCCAGAGGTTCATACCGTCAGGATCACCTGGCATCCATGCAAGTCCATAGATATCATCACGAGAGTGCGGCAGGTTTAATTCGATGAAAGTATAACCCCCGAATCCGTTAGGAGTTAATTTTGCGAGTCCCGCGTCATCATGCCAGTTGGATACATAAAAATCTTGATTTTCACTGTCATACGCCAAACCGCGGCCAAGCGAATGTCCCTGATCCGTAACCTGGATATTCACGCCAATCTGATTTGGATACCAACGGTAGATTTCTCCACTTTCGGCAATAGCGCCATACATATACTCGCCGTCCCATTCAAGATCACGTATTCCATGCAGCCGGTTCGGCATATCGATCCTGTTCAATAATTCGCCATCAAGATCATAAATATAGTAATAATAAGGTTCGTAGAAAGTGCAAGTGTACAATCGATCATGAGTTATAACCGCACCTGCCGATCCATACGCAACCTCCCATGACAGGTCGCCCCAGGGATTCCAGGGATCATCCAATTCGTTCCCTTGACGTTCCTGACCAATAACCGGATCAGGAGCTTTTAATTGAATTCTCTTATGCTTCCATTCAGTGAATATTTCTTCCGGTTTCGGAGCAGATTCTCCTTGAGCGAGTTGGTTATGATCAAACGGTGTTTCTGATATGTGGAGCAATGTGTTCCATGTCAAGGGACCACAGCCGGTATTGCTGAGTTCAAGGACAGCCGATCCGGTCGAGTCGCCATCAGCGCCTATTACTACCTGGAGCGTCAGGTCGTCGGTGGAAACATCGATTTCAGGATAGGTCATTATCGCATCAAGCATAGTGCCTTCGGGATCAACATCAAAGGTCACCGATCTTTCATGAAATCCGGGAAAAACAAAACGGAAATTGTGTTCCACGCTCGTTATTGCTTCAATTTCATATTGACCCTCGTTGTCGGTGGAATCATGCAGAACACCGTCAGCATATACATATACACCTTCCATCGGTTCTCCACCACGGTCGCACTCAGTAACCGTTCCGAATACAGATGATATCTCTGAACCGAACCACTCCATCAGGTTTTCAACCAGGTTCATTCTTGTGCTGGGTTCAGGGCTGTCTATGAGCATTCCCAATTCAAAAGTGAACAAGGCGGTTTTGTAAAAAGGTTCCTCTGTTGCCGCATAGATAACGGCGCATCCTGCGTCGTCAGCGGGATTATGGATTACACGAGTGGCTGTACCGGCCGGATCAATATGTCCTACCCAACTGTTTTCTCCACCGTATGCCATCCTCATTCCGGCAGCGATACCATATTCTTCGCCTGCAATATTGATCAGATCATTTTCGCCCCGGTCAATATCGGTTAGACTGAAATATGGCACCAGATTCACTGGCGGCAGATAAATTGCAAATGCACCGCCTTCCACATATAGATTTCCTCCGGTTTCGAGATACTCGATAAGCTGATTTTCCAGTGGACTGTCTGTTACAATCCTGGCGGCATTTGGAACCATACCGAGGAAAACGAAAACATGCTCAAAAGTTGTGAATTCATCAATATCGTTTTCGTCAGTAGTATAGTACCATGAATATCCAAGGTCGTTAAGGATTGATCTAACCGCTTCCCCTGATCCAGGTGTCGGATCAAGATCAATCAGTAACACATCCGCATTGGGATCGTTCCAGAGTACTGTCCTTGTAGGAGTTGGAGCAGATAAACCTTCATCAAAATTTGCTGTTATATGGTAATTATACTCACCGTAATCCGGTAATTCATTGGTATAGGAATTTTCCGTAGTGAAATCGAGGTAGATATCATTACGGTAAACATTATAACCGAGTAGATCATCAAGCTCAGAAAATCCGCTTCTTTCAGACATGTGATGCGGAAATGGGAGAGTTATTCCAAGTGAAGGAGAATAATGTGGTTGAAAAGTCTGCTCCAGGTTTAAAATGCTGAATACGTTAGATTCTGGAATGGAATTATTAGGGGATAAGGCTGATCCTTCTGTCCTCCCGGGTTCTGCTCCGAGTGTCATCAAATCACGGTCAACCACCACCACTGCTCGGATCATCAGGTCGCCATCTACATAGCCAGCTTCCTCTGAAATACGGTACCATACCGTGTATGGAACGGAAGAAAAATATGATCGACCATCATACGGGAGACTCAAATCGACGCCGATAATTGGTCCTCCCGGTTCGGGAGATGCGACGCCTATCCAAAAATCACCATCAAATGTCAAATCCTGATCTTCGACATCAAGTACTGTCCAACCATCTTCAACGAGATCGATTTGTTCTGAGGTGAACAATGCAGGAAGAGCGGGGGAGGTATCATCATCTCCAGCTCCCCAAATCATAAAGTTAATATCGTTTAATGGAGCATCATCGCCATGATAATTATATGCAGATATTTCAATTATATGGCATTCACCTGAGGGCGTAAATCGTTCACCCATCACGGAGTTAGGAGCCGCCTGATCGTTGAAATAGAATCCCTGTTCATTCTGACCGTCATCATATATTATTGACTCCAGCCCGATAGGATCAGCCGGATCCCAGGATAGTTCGACATTGCCTGTTTCTTCATCCAGCATGACATCGAGTGCTGTCGGTGGAGGAACTATGGCGTATGCATCATAAGGACCTGATACATTGTTGTTTTCTACTCCTTCTTCAACTTCATTGAATGAATCAACAATTATGTACATATCTTTTCTGCCAGCCCTTGAATATGATACTTCTCCTTCAAGTGTAACACTGGTAAGTGAGAGGAGTGTATCGACATCCCAGGTGAAATCGCCCCGGTCTCCCATGTCCGGCATCTGTTCTTCGTCAAAAAACCAGGCAACATTGAAATCAAAGGCACCAGTGTATCCCTCATTGAATATCGTTACCGAGACTTGAAAGGGAAGACCAACTTCTATCGAATCCGATTCGATTGAAACGTTTGTTACCAATATATCGGCTTCATCAGTTGGGCTTAATCCCTGAACAACTATATTATCGATTCCCCAATATCTGCCGCCATTTTCATCAGGATCGTCATAGCGAAAACGGATTCGGACGTCTCCTTCACCATCCACCCATGCAGACAGGTTAAGTGTATCCGGGTATCCACCGGTGTTGGAAGAATATAGATGAACATTACTCCAGGTTACTCCACTGTCAACCGAAACTACGACCCATCCAAACTCCTCTTCAGTCACAACCAGTCGATGATCGAAGATCATCTCAACATCAATGAATTCACTCATGTCTAATGCCGGCATGGTAAGATAGTCTGCTGTACCCGGTCCGGCTGCCTGGGCATTCATCAGTATATAATTGGGGAAAAGTTGATCGCGTGTTTGATTTGTTTCAATTGACCAGGTTACGCCCTGCCCATCGACATCCTGCACAGACCAGTCCTCCGGCAGTCCGTCTTCAAAGTCCTGGGTGTAAATAACTTCGGCAATTGTTGAGCATTGAAGTAAGAAAACAAGAAGGAAGCCTACAGTGAAAGATTTGAATATTTTTAACATAACAACCTCCGTGTCCAATCGCAGTATTCTTATCCGGAATTATTGGTTTCGGATACTAAACCATTATTCAATATACCCATTTTTTTTGGAATGTGTATGCTGAACTTGTGCTTTTATTAAGTAAACTGTGTTTACGTTCCTGGCATAAATGTGACAAAACCGACAAAATGGTTCGCTGTATGCTTTTACGAATTTATTTCACGGAAACGTCAAATAACCAAATTACAGTTCCCATTCAGTCTGCTCTACGAGAGTCAAAGGAGCAAATCCCCTGTTTTATCATCTATTGTTTTCATTTGATTGCGAATTGACTATAAGTTATATTAAACTATAATTCTGGAGTCGATGACAACAAAATTTTTCAAATAGAATAGGCAAAAAAGGAGATTTGGAGTATGAAAGTTTACAAAATGTTAATAATTATTGGGATGGCTGCTATTTTAGTTGCAGGCACCGCAACAGCTACTGAGAGTATCCAGTTTCCGGGAACAGCAAAATTTTTGCCTGTTCAACCTCAGCCTGCTGAAGTGATTCTCGACGAACTGGATGAGGATTCCACTCTTTACTCAGAGGACTTCGAGAGCGATGATCATGGATGGGAAGCTTTTGATTATACTACTACCCCGGCTCGCTGGCATGTTGATCCCTGGAACGCATTAGATGATGGGGTTTCCTGGTGGTGTGGCGAGCATCGTTATGTTGATAATGACAGCGTATGGGGTTATGATAATGCATGGCTGCAATATCTTGACAGTCCATCACTCGATTTTACCGATGCAGGTGATGATCTCGTATTGAACTTCCAGATGCAATATGGAAGTGAAGACGGTGACCCGGCGAATGAGGATTATGACGGTTGGGATGGTGGTACTGTATTTATCACTACCGATGTAGGTGAGAATTGGGAAGTCATTGCCGATCCAAGTCATGATTATAATGCGGAAAGTTTGTACTCATTTGGTGTGACCCATGAGCTTGGAATTGGGATCGCAGGATGGCGCGATGTCTCGGACGGTTGGGTAGAATGTGAGTATGACCTGAGCGACTATGCCGGTGAAGCGGATGTTATGGTTCGCTTCGCTTTCGCATCCGAAAATGGTAGGAATACCGAGGAAAATGAAGACTGGTTTGGATTCATGATAGATGATATTATCATCGAAGATACTGACAATACTTACCTTGAAAACGATGCCGAAGACATAGCAGATCCTGAAGATTTCACACCTTTAGACCAGGTTGGCGCCGATATAGCCTGGGAACTTCAGACGGAAGAATATCACAGTGAAAACCATGCCTGGCGTTTAGAGTCGGGATTAGATATTGTTTCTATGCTTGTTTCTCCGGAAATCCCGACGATTGATGGCTGGCGGCATTTCCTGGTGTACTGGGTATATTGTGACTGGGAAGATTCAGACGGTAATGGTGATAACACTTTGGAAGATTATTTCACGATAGAAATATCCACCGATGGCGGTAGTCAATGGGTACAGATCTTTTATGATTATGCCTTTAATGGCAGTGAAACCGGATGGGAGGAACGTGACAGTGCCATGGTAGCCGGCACGTATGGAGAACTGGAAATCCCGACAGATTATATCGGAGAAGATATCAGGCTTAGATTCCGGGCAATGTCAGACGGTGATGAAGACGGAGGTACTGGATCGGGAATTCATATTGATGATGTTTCGGTCATCGCCAATTCCGGTTTTGAACATGATATAGGTGTGGAATATGTCACTATACCGTTCCCAACCACTGTAGGCAGCGTGGTACCGGCATGGACACAGATTCGTAATTTTGGTAATAACACAGAAACAAGTGTTCGAGCTGCATGGTTCCTGGGAAATACCCCGTATCTCTTTGTAGAAGATGTCACTATAGCGCCGGACGACAGCGTTCGAGACTGGCTGGATAATGACGAAGATGACAACCTGGATGGCTGGATGCCTTCAAGTCCGGGAGCTTTCGAGATTTATGTACAATGTATCCTGACTAATGGTGATGATTTCACCGATAACAACATTTCAGCCACTTATCCTATCGACGTCCTTGCAGAAGGAAATTTTGAATACGGATATGATGATCGTCTGCCGAGCCTGTTCTACCGTGCTTTCGAGGCTGGTGAAGGACCGGCAACGTATTTCGATGATTTCGATTTTGAGACCATCGGATCTTTCATGCCGGAAACAGTGCGAGTACAGTGGAACGGAGATTTTGACGGAGGCGAATTTGATGTGAGGCTTCATATCATGAGTGATAGTGAAGGAGCCCCGAACGAGGATATATTTACCGAGGTTTACACTGTCCTTTCCGAGGAAACATATACAAACTGGCATGAGATTGATATCTCTGATGAGGAGATTTCGCTGGACGAACCATTCTGGGTCTGGTTTGAACTTGTTGAAGAAGAAGATCAACCGAGACCTCATATTATTTTCTCCACAAGTGAATTAGGCACAGAACACCATTACAGATACGATGGGACAGATGTTGGCGCCCCGCAGGGTGACTGGATGATTCGTATTGTTGGAGGTCATGAGTTTAGCGGAAAAGCTGAAAACATCTCCACACTTCCCGGCGACTTTGTACTGTATCCGGCATACCCGAATCCTTTCAATCCATCTGTCAGCCTGAAGTATGATGTTCCAATCAGTTCACTTGTAAAAATCAATATCTACGATCTGCTTGGACGTGAAGTAGCTCAACTGGTAAATACAGTTTCGACACCCGGCAGCCATTCCGTAAATTGGAACGCCGCAGGATTAGCCAGTGGTTTGTACTTCGCAAAGATGGAAGCGAACGGCAAAGTATTCAACAGGAAGTTGATGCTTCTGAAGTAAAGTTTAATATTTCTGATGTAAATATCAGCATCTTTTAGATAAAAGCAGCCCGAATCTCAAATGGTTCGGGCTGTTCTGTTTTCGTTTAATCGCAAGCGCAGCGGGTAGCCCGGATTCAAGAATCCAGCCTACGTCACAAAGGATTTTACAAATTCCGGATTTCATGATCTCTCTCTTTCCTCTGTAAACTTAATCTGATTCAAATCGTATGTTTTTCAAAGTATTACTTAATAATAATCAACTTTTTGCTAAATAGTTTCTGGGTTGATTCTTCTATTACGAGGAAATATGTTCCGCTTGAAAAATTTGTTAATGACAATGATACGTTAGGGCTGAATTCAGGTATTGCTCTTGTTAGAATTTGATTGCCTAGTATGTTGTATATCGCCAATTCACCGGATATTAACTGTGGCAATTGTATGGTAACAAAACCGTTTGCAGGATTGGGCCAGAGATTGATAGTTATTGATTGAGGTAATTCAAATTTGGTTTTTACATCATTATAGACTTCACCGTTCATACTCTCCCAAGTCCTACCAAAATCTGTGGTGCGATAGATATAAGTTTCATCGGGCAGATGCGGATCAGTTTGGTAACAAACCCAGATTAATTCGCCGGACTGCCAACCGGGTTCTATCTCAGAACGATATTGGAAGCCAGGAGGAAGTGGTAAGTGACCGATCTCAAGCCATGTAAATCCGGTATCAGCAGATGCAAACAGCAGATCGTTTTCAACATCAACATAATATAATTCACCAGGACTAAGACCTCTATATAAATATGCTGATACGTACTCAAGTTCTGTTGTTGTTCCGATGAGAAAAAATGAATCAGAGTATGTTGTGGAAAAGTTGGTATGAACCGTATCAGGGTTCCAAGAAGGTCTATTTCTTGACAATATTATAAAATCAGAAGGTGACCAACCAATATGATAAAGATTCTCATTGCCTCTATTGTCCCTTATGCCTATCCATTCCGGTCTGATCCACGTAACAAGAGTGTCTCGAGAATACATTCCGTCACTGTTAACTGCAATTAGTGAATCAGTACTTGGTAACCAATCAAAAACCATGTGTGCATTATCAGCAATAGCCTCAAAAGTATAACCACCGTCATAACTGAAAGCACGTCCGCCATCTCTATCGTCAGGTAAAGTGATGGCAGATAAAATTCCCTGTTCAAGGTGATATTCTATTGTTGATGTGTATTCACGAATAAGTTCTGAGGATTCACCGTAATCTTCAGTATAATAGAGATTTATTATATAATCTTCCTGGTTCTCGAAAGCCTGGTACCAGAAACAACCAGGTTCATTTGACCGGGCGACAATAGAGTTTGATCTGGATTGAGCCGGGTGAGGTATAAATGATAGAAAGATAATAAAGGTTGAAATAAAGACAATAATGTTTCTGAAAGCGCTTTGCACATGAGGGTGGTTATCATACAGAGTATTTCGAACGAATACCCTTGAACGTTCGAACCAGGATTCAGGTAAAGAAAATAAGATAAAAATGATATTAATATGAGTCAAGTTTGCCAACATATGCACTCCTTGAAAACACGTTGGTTAACAAGCGTTCATTATCAAGAACCGGAATAATTCGTACGGCATATAAACAAGATATTATATTTTAAATATGGAAACAATGTTTTCACATAATAGAACTAACTAATATGCGAATCGTGCTCTAGAGCAAAGGTTCAGAAATCGAATCCTGATTGCTTCTTATCCAGGAGGAATTTCTACATTTCCAACAACTTAAAAGAAACTGCTCCGAGAAAGCCCGAAAGTGTGCTTAGTCCTACAATGGTTGGTCCTCCGAGGTGGACGGCTTCCGGGATCATTGTCTGGGCTATCATGGTTAACATTGCTCCAGCCGCAAGTCCTTGAAGTCCTGAAACGATTACCGGGTTAACATCCGCTCCGACTGCATATCCGATTCCGGCTCCTACTGCAGTCATTATCATCAAAGATAACCACATCATAAATATTTTCGGAGATTTCCAGCCCTGTTTTTTCATTCCTATGCTGCTTGACATCGCTTCTGGAAAGTTCGACAGAAAAAGTCCGGCAATTAAGGTATAGGGTATGATTTCAGTAAAAGAGGGTATCGAAGTAGCCAGTTTAGCGGTGAGAATAGCCAGGAAGCCGGAACCGATGACAAAACTTTCTGGAATTCCATCAAGGAATATTCCCAGCCAGATTGCGAGAGGTGAACCATGTTCATGCGCTTCACGACGAAGTTCACCGGTAGTCAGAACCTGATTCCCCTGTCTTACAGCGTTGGCGGCATTAATAGCCCATTCGGAATCTGTTTGCGCCTTCTTCTGGGAATGATCGCTTAATTTCTCAAGTCGTTCACTTGCCAGTTTCAATGCTGCTTCTTCAAAAGCCGGTGAAACCTTGCGTACGTGTTGAAAATCCTGTTTGGTTAAGACCAGCACTTTAACGACAGTTTTTGCAATCGCTTTCGCTGTGCGTGCTGCTCCGGTAATAACCGCTATTTCACCAAGGACATCTCCGGCTTTTAGAACAGTTAATTCATCGCCTCCCCGCTGTAACTGAATTTCACCCTGATCGATAAAATACATCTTGTTACCGGGATCGCCCTCGTTAAAAATGACGTCGTTTTCTTCAAATCTCACCGGACGGATATAATCAACGAGATGATGAATATGCTCCGGCGGTATCGATCTGAAAAAATCGCTCTCTCCGAGACGAGCCAGAAGCCGTTTTATACGCTCATTCTTGCGTTTGCTTAAATAGGTTATGGTTGTGGCGGTTTTACGTAAATAACCACCTTTAGCATTGATGAGCTGATCCAGCAAAACAAACAGGATCCCGCCACATACTCCTCCAATAATCAGGGCTATTGGTTTAGCTAAAGATTCGTCATGTGAAACCGCAGCGCCGCCATGCGAAATTCCCATCATAGTTGGAGCCACAAGTTCCACGCTTAGGGCTGCAAGTAAGGCTCCAGCACCAAATGCGGCAAACGCACCGGTAATTACAGGCTTGGGCTGCCATACAACACCCAACGCTGAACCTAATGGGAGGGAGGCTGCAGATAAACCGCCAAGAATTATTGCCCATATCAAATATTTTGTTGAAAAATCAACATGTCCAACTGCGTGTGCGGATTCAGAACTCCACACATAAAGGGCTGCCACTAAGATGAATCCTACTGAAATCCAATAACTTTTTTTCATATTTAGAACTCTTTACGTAACAGAAATCAATCGTGATTAGCATAAAATTATCGTAACAGAAACAGGTACAAGATAGATTAGCATTAACCGCAATGCCATAGATTCAATCCAAATAAACATAAAAAAAACCGGCTAAACAAATACCGGTTTGCAGCAAGATAGAATGAGAACAACATTTTGCATGTTTTTTGAACAGATTTTTCAATTATTATTGAAATTCTTAATTCTTAATTAGGGTCTCCTGAATAAATCAATTACCCTTATAAGGGGAGAGATTGAGCGTTGTTTTTCCTATCTTTTGTGCAAGGATACTGATTAAAACAGTCCAAAACCTTTGCACTTCAGGA
>Ga0075120_10000597_pt1 | contig 29620 bp, 7 predicted proteins | sample AntAceMetag02UKL_FD_69792 | JGI IMG/M metagenome (GOLD analysis project Ga0075120, IMG submission 69792) | Saline lake microbial communities from Ace Lake, Antarctica - Antarctic Ace Lake Metagenome 02UKL | ecosystem: Environmental > Aquatic > Non-marine Saline and Alkaline > Saline | place...
GGATTAGCCATGAACCGCTGTGTTTTAAATTGGAAAATATCTGAAAGAATTATTGATATTGTGAATAGGATTTTTACGACTGATTCTTGCTTTTTCCTGGTAATCCTTTTTTTCCTTTCTTTACCGACCATTTCACCTGCACAGACTATCCAAATTAATGAAGTGATGATTTTCAATACAGAGACGATCACGGATGAATATGGCAAATACTCTGACTGGATCGAATTATACAACCCGGGAAACGCCCCGGTTTATCTGTTTAACTGGGGACTTTCCGATGATGATGAAGTACCTCTCAAATGGCGTTTCCCAAATGTGATTCTTGAGGCTGGTGATTTTCTCCTGGTTTTCGCTTCTCGAAAAGACAGCTCCGATTTCCCATACGAATTGCATACAAATTTTGATCTTGATGCTGCCGGAGAAACTGTAATCCTGACATCCAATACCGGCTCGGTTATTGATGAACTGGATGCTGTTGCATTGGAAAAAGACTGGTCGTATGCACGTTATCCTGACGGTGGAAGCAGTACGGGGATTTGCCTTGAACCCACACCTGGAGAGAGTAACGGCGCAAGAGTGGTTTTTCAGAGAGTTGAACCGCCGGTTCTATTGCCAGGTGGATTTTATTCTTCCGGTATCTCGGTGGAAATACTGAATAATGACAACGATGCGGCCATTTACTATACTCTCGATGGAAGTGTGCCCAGAGAAGATGATATTCTCTATACATCTGCAATCGTTTTAAACGAAACCGGCATCATTCGAGCAGCGGCATTCAGATCGGGCTATATCCCAAGTAAAACAGTAACAGGCAGTTATTTTCTGGATTATGATCCTACATTGCCGGTAGTCTCATATGTAACCGATCCCGTTAATCTCTGGAGCGAGGAGAACGGGATATATGTCGAAGGTCTCGATGCCGGGTCTTCCTATCCCTACAGCGGCGCAAATTTTTGGCAGGATTGGGAAATACCGGTGCATATCGATTTTTTTGAAGCTGACGGGCAGTTAGCTTTTTCACAGGATGCCGCCTCAAAAATCCACGGCGGCTGGACACGTGCGGGTCCTTATAAAAGCCTGAAAGTAATCGCAAGAGATCATCTCGAATCTAACAGATTTAACTATAGATTATATCCTCATCTCCCCCACCATACCTTCCAATCTTTCCTTCTGCGTAATTCATACAATGACTGGCTGATGGAAAAGAACGGGCATTCCTGGTACAATACCATGATTCGCGATCCCCTGATGTCCGGGCTGATGAAAGGAACCGGGATCGTTTACCAGGAATACAGACCTGTAATTCTATTTATTAATGGTGAATACTGGGGGATTCATAATATTCGTGAACGTATCAACAAACATTTCATTGGTGAACACTATAATGTTGACCGGGATAATATTGACCTTGTAGAGAATCACTGGAAAGCCAAAGAAGGCGACAGGGAAGCGTATGACAGGTTAAGAAATTTAGTCCGGGATAATAATCTAAATGACGAGGCTGTTTATGACAGTGTGAATATGCTTATGAATACTGAAAACTTCATCCGTTACAATGTAGCTGAGATATTCTACGCAAATACCGACTGGCCCCGCAATAATATCCGGTGCTGGCGCTCAAGGGGTGAGGATTCTCGTTTTGAATGGATTTTATTTGATACCGATTTCGGTTTTGGTAATGATACCAAGATTGATCATAATACCCTCGAATTTGCAACCGCAACCAACAGCGAGCTATGGGCTAATATTTCATGGTCAACATCTCTGTTTAGGAACCTGTTTGAGAGTAATCAATTCCGTGAGCGATTTATTGTCTGTTTCAACGATATGCTTAATATTCATTTCAGGACTGAAAGACTGTTGATTCATATTGATTCCCTCAGCGCTGGGATTGCTGATGCGATGCCTGCACATGAGGAGAGATGGTTTCCGGATAATGATTGGGAATCAAAACTGAATAGGCTTAGAGATTTTGCCGTGAACCGGAGAGCCTATGTGATCGATCATCTGCGAAGGAAATATGACCTGGACGAACTGATCACTCTTGGAATTGACAGGAGCAATGAATCGTCTGAACGTGTAAGGGGACGAGTCAGTATCAATTCCTTCTTCCTGCCGCGCTATCCCTAGGAGGGTGAATATTTCAAAGGCTTCCCAGTTACATTGAGTGCCGAACCTTATGCAGGCTACCGGTTCAAAGGATGGCGGGGAGATGTCAGCTCATCCACGCAAACTATGGTTGTGGATATGCAGAATGAGATAAACGTGCAGGCAGCTTTCGAATTAGTCGATGACCGGGATGGGACTTTAGTAATAAATGAAATAAATTATAATAGTGAGGAAGATTTTAATCCGGATGATTGGATAGAACTTTATGCGAACAGGGGTGATTTTAACCTGGGCGGCTGGGTTTTGCGTGACGATAATGATGAGCATAAATATATTATTCCGCCATCGACAATTCTTTATGCAGGTGAATATTTAGTCCTGACGCGGAACATATCCAGCTTCAGATTCTGCTTTCCTGATGTAGAAAATGTATTGGGTGATTTAAATTTCGGATTCAGCAGTGAGGGCGACCAGGTACGGTTATATAATAGCATTGGTCAATTAATTGATTCTGTCGCTTATACAAACAATAGCCCCTGGAATGATTTGCCGGACGGTCACGGTCCCACATTGCAGTTGATCAATCCTGCATTCGACAATCGCCTCCCCCATAACTGGGGAATATCGGTCGAACCGCATGGTGATCCCGGCAGGGAAAATCGTTCAACAGCAAGTGTGATACCTGTTGACGATCCTGAAGGAAATCCACCTACGCCATTGCCGACATATTATAAAATAGTTTCTGTATATCCGAATCCGTTCAACAAGAATCTGACCATAACGATTGATCTGCCGGAAATGGTTGCAATAAACATTTCAGTTTACAATATATTGGGGCAATTTGTCGGTAACGTAACAAATGAGAACTACTCCGCAGGAACACATCAAATAGTATTCAATCCATCCGGTCTGGCAAGTGGGATTTACTTTGTACATTTGGAAGTTTCAGATAAAATTGATGATATCAGGAAAATTGTCTTATTAAAATGAGTCTGGCTCAATACAATTTTTCGCGCTAAGACGCAAAGGCGCAAAGAAAAAATCCTGTATATCCTAATATATCCTTATATCCTGTAATCCTTTTTGTTTTGACTTGTATGAGCAAATATTAATGCGAAATATGATCGGAAATAAAATGTTTCAATTCGAAGTACAAATAGCATATAGATCAATTTTATTGTTACATTTCACTTAAGCTCATGTAATAAATAAGTACTACATTCATGACAACCCGGTCTTCACCAACTTACGTTTGAGGGGATACGACATGATCAGCATACAGGAACGCTTACGGTGGTTGTTAATATTTAGCTGCCTCTTCTTTTTTACTCCTTCAATTTTCGCCCAATATGATTTCCTTGGCAGGGAACTTGGCGATGAATTAACTCATTCCATTGCAGTATTCTGCGTCGATCTCGATAGCGATGATGATCAAGATATTTTAGGCGCGGCAAGAACAGCGGACATAATTACCTGGTGGGAGAATGAGGGTGATAACGCATTCACTGAACACACACTGGCTGAAAATGTTGACGGTGCTACCGCTGTTTTTGCCATTGACATGGATGATGACGGTGACATTGACGTCTTGAGTGCAGCACTGACGGCGGGTGAGATAACCTGGTGGGAGAATGACGGCGACCAGGATTTTACACTGCACATAATATCCGATACATTTTTAGGAGCTTCTGATGTTATGGCGCTTGATTTGGATGATGATGACGATATCGACGTTCTGGGTGCTGGGAATAGTGGAAATTATATCAAATGGTGGGAAAATGACGGAAATCAGAACTTCACCGAACATTTGATTATTGAAAACTATTCCGGCGCTTCTGCCGTTCATACTGCCGATGTAAATGGTGATGGCTATATAGATGTTATTGGCTGTGCTACCGGAGCAAATTCCATCAGTTGGTTTGAAAACGATCAGGATCAAAATTTCACTCAACATCAGGTCACAAATGCATTCGATTTCGCCGTGGATGTTTATGCCGACGATCTTGATGATGACGGTGATATGGATATATTAGGCGCCGCCTTCCGTGGAGACGTAATCGCTTGGTGGGAAAATGACGGTGATGAAAATTTCTTGATTCAGGAAATTTCTGATGATGTCAGGAATCCGGGTTCAGTATTAACATCAGATATTGACGGTGATGATGACCCGGATGTTATCGGCGGTATTTACGGGGATGGATCGATCCTCTGGTGGGAAAACGATGGTGATGGTGATTTTATTGACCGCATCATCACTGAAGATTTTTCCGGAGCATGGGGCATCTACGCATGTGATATCAACGATGACGATGCTATCGACATAGTGGGAGCGAGCTTTAATATGGGCGCTGTCTGGTGGTGGGAGAATAATCTTATTCCACATCCTGACGCCAGCGTTGAAGGAAATGTCACCGATTTTGAAACTGGTGATCCGGTCAGGTTTGCCCGGGTTGCATTCGGATTGCACGAGGTTGTTGCTGACAGGGACGGGAATTACAGCATCGATGAAGCCTATTCTATCTCTTATGACGTTCGTGTAACTGCTCAAGGATTTGATACATTTATCGATGATAACGTGGTGTTGGATGCCGGGGAAAACACCTATGACGTTTCAATGAATTATCCTGCATCAGCAAGCTGGAGCCGTACCTCCTTTGTTTTAAATGCCGAACCGTATGAGAGAGACAATATCTCGCTGTATCTCCGAAATAGTGGCGGGGTGAACCTGGATTTTGATATCAGTGAGACCGAGCGATGGTTATCGGTTGATCCGGATGATGGATCTATCGAACCGGGGGATTCCATCGAAATCGAAATTGAAGGATATGCGAGAGATTTAACTGACCGGGAAATTTATTACTCCACCCTTATATTTGAAACGAACGATCCCGCTAACCTCTACCGTGAAATGCCTGTGACTTTTTATGTAGGCTATATGCCCCCCGACTCATTTAACCTGGCTTCACCGGACAGCAGTTATATATATTTTGAACCGGAAGCCGAACTTGTCTGGGAAGCTGCAATTGATTCCGATTCAGGTGAAGTGGTGGAATACAGGCTTTATATAACTACCGATCCCGAGTTCCTGGACGATCCCTTCGAGACGGGCTTAACTGACACGACATACACTTTTAACGCTCCCAATCCTATCACATATTACTGGACAGTGTTTGCGGTGGACCGTTATCTGGGCGGAACCTGGGCGAACAACCTTTGGAGCTTTGAGATCGATCCGCCTGAACCTCCGACACATTTCTCCCTTCTCACTCCGGAAGACGGCGACACAATTTCGTTGTCGGACCCGCCGGAGTTCACCATAACCTGGCAAAGATCAGTCGATCCCGATCCACACGAAGGCGCTGTATATAGTGTGCATTTAATTGTAACGGAGAACGAGGGACAGTTAAAAACGCTCGATTTTTCCCATTGGCGGGATACTTTAAAGGTAGTTAATGTTGTTGAGGAGGTGAACATAAAACCCTGGAGTGAATGCCTTCAGGTAGAATGGTTCATCAAAGCCTTCTCGGGTGGCGACACAACTGAGTGTGATGATCATTTTACATTCTATGTCGAACCCGCCAGTGCTGTCGGCTTTACTCCAGTCAGCGGCATACCAACAGAATATTCAATAGCCGCAGCCTATCCCAACCCCTTCAATCCGGACCTGAACATTGTGATCGGACTTCCGGAAACGTCTGATCTGGATTTGAAAGTTTACAATATCCAGGGACAATTGATAAAGATTTTAGCCAATAAAAATTTCCAGCCGGGATTCCACAAATTCACCTTTTCCGGTGAAGGATATTCCAGCGGCTTATATTTTATAGAAGCTGTTGTACCGAATAAAATGAATGAATTTAATAGGGTTATGCTGTTAAAATAAGTAATGTATTTACGTCACAAAGGATATTGAATTTGAGAGTCATACTTTACGTTTCCATAACCTCCCTGACGATTTTTCTTACGACAAATAATGTTACAGCACAAATTCGTATTTCAGGAGAGATTAGCGGTGTACTTGAAGACTCAACTTACATTGTTGAGGACAGTATCTATGTAACCAGGAATGATTCACTCATAATCGAGCCTGGGTGTGAGCTGTTGTTCGAAACGGATTTGTCTTTTTTTGTATTCGGCAAATTACTTGCAGTTGGTACAGAAACAGACAGTATTGTTTTCAGAGCCGCTCCAGAATCTGAAGGCTGGGGTGGAATATTTTTCGAAGATGATTGGAATTCACGACTTGAATACTGCATGGTAACAGGTAGTAGAATAGGTGCTATAAATTGTATGCAGTCTTCGAGTCCCACCATCAGACATTGCCTGATTACGGACAATTCAAATCTAAACCATCCATTTGGATGTGGAGGAATATTTATAAATAACGACCTTTCGATGTTGGTTGAATTTTGCAATATAACAAGCAACAATGGTAGTGGGATTTTCGCTTTGGGCAATGCAAACGTAGAAATCTCAAACTGTATTATTACGCATAACCAGAATAGTGGTATAAGTGCTCGCGGTTCTATTTCTATGAGCCATTGCATTATTGCTAACAATACGGATGAGACAGGTAATGGGGGTGGAATTGCATTATTTGAAACTTCGCAAGTGAACCATTGTCTTGTTGTAAACAACTCTGCGGTTGGTCACGGGGGAGGGATTCTTGTTGGAGATGGGATTCCAATTATCCGAAATTGCACAGTGATTGGAAACTCAGCAGGAGGTGAAGGAGGCGGCATTCATGCGAGATTGCCCGGACCAGTTATTATAAACACAATTGTTAGCAATAATGTTAATGGTGGCATTTATTACTTTGACCATGAATACTCATATACTTCATTTTGTAATATATTCGACAATGAAGGAGGAAATTTAATCGGCCATTATCCTGATTCTTTAGGGCGAATTGATACGGTTAACGCAAATGGTGATTCCTGTGACGCGTATTTCAATATATTCCTTAATACGCAATTTGAAGACCTCGAAAATGAAAATTATCATCTTCTTTCAAATTCACCTTGCATAAATGCCGGTAATCCGGACAGTCCTTATGATCCGGACAGCACTATTGCTGATATCGGGGCATATTACCGCTCACGATTTGATTGGGTTGATGATTTATTATCAAAACTTAAACCGTCCGAATTCAAGATATCAGAGATATATCCAAACCCATTTAATTCTGAGTTAAAAATAACAGTCAGCATGCCTTACTCTGCCAATCTCCATGTAAGTGTATATAATATCATTGGACAGAAAGTAGCTGACCTGGCAAATGGAGTTTACAATGCCGGTAACAATGAATTTCTTATGCACAGCAACGGACTTTCGAGTGGTATATATATATTGAACGTAGAAACATCAAATGGAATTCGTCTTTCCGACAGGTTGGTACTTGTCCGGTAATTTCGGAGTAAAACTTAATGGACGATAAGATACCAAAAATACTTATTGCACTTGCAATTACATTATTTTCCTGCGCAAATCTATATTCACAAATTCGGATCTCTGGATCGCTTAGCGGAACTCTTGAGGATACGACTTATATCGTTGAAGACAGTGTATATATCATTGAAGGGCGGACACTTGAGATTGAGGCTGGCGCGACATTGCTCTTTGATGATGGTGTGAAATTTATAATATCAGGGCGGTTGATTGCGAATGGAACGGAGCTTGATAGTATTCTTTTCATCTTGAATGATGGTGCAGAAGCCTGGGGTGGATTAGACTTCTGGATACATGCCTCTCAGTTCTCTTCGATGGAATACTGCCGGGTGTCAGGCAGTAATTCAAGTGGAATTCAATGTCTTAGTTATGGATGTCCATTTCCACTCAGTAATTGCGTGATATCGGGTAATTCAAGCCCTTATGATGGTAGTGGAATTCGCTGGAATTTCTATTTCCCTCGAACTATTGATAATTGCACAATTAGTAATAATGAAGGCATAGGTATTTACACAGACGGTCAATTAACTCTCGATAGTTGCACAATAAATAATAATACTGAAAGAGGGATTGTCTCGATTAGTTCGATGGAGATTAATAATTGTATAATTTCTGATAATTCTGAGGGTGGTGTATACGCTGAAGGTGATTTAAGTGTCCAAAATACAGTTATTGCAAGAAACTCTACAGATGGAGCAGGTGGTGGTATCTATAGTCCATTTCAAGGCGAATTGATAGAATTATATCGTTGTGTAATCGCTCAAAACAACTCTGAGTATTGGGGAGGTGGTATATCTTGCCAATCCAAATCAGCATCCATTAGGAATTGTACAATTGTCAATAACTCAACTGAAGGCAATGGGGGCGGGATATTCGCTGACCTGTACAATCTGGAAATTGTAAATACTTGTATTGCTTTCAATACAGGCTTGGGTGGGATATTTAATTCATATAGCACGGAAACAGAGATTCATCATAGTAGCTTTTTTGAAAACGAGATAGCTGATATAGTTGTGGACATACCAGAATTATTTGGAGTTATAAATAGAGTAAATTCTAACCAAGATTCCTGTGATCAATATTACAATATCTTTGCATTGCCACAACTTACAAGTTCCGAAAACTTGGATTATTCCCTCCTTTCCTCCTCACCTCTAATTGATGCAGGAGATCCTGACTTCCCCTGGGATCCTGACGGTACTATAGCTGATATAGGGGCAATATATTATTCCCAATATGAGTATTTGATTGAGAGGCGAATCCAGCCTTTGCCTTCAGAATTTGAAATCATCTCTATTTACCCAAACCCATTTAATTCGACTGCCTCAATAGTTATCAATCTTGCTACTCCTGAAAGAGTAACAATTTCTTTATATAATATTTTGGGCAGGAAGATTTGTGTATTAGCTGACAGAAATTTCTCTGAAGGCTCAAATGTTCTTAGTTTCCAAGCAGATGGATTATCATCAGGATCATATATAGTAAAAGCGACAACCGCAACAAATTCAAGCGATTATAAAAAGATCAATCTTTTACGCTAATTGTTAAAGATATAAATAGTTGCAGCCCATATCATTTCAATGGGTAAGTTTCGAATCAATATTTGGATTTTTCACCCTCTTGAACAGGAAACAGCCATCCTGACTGACCGTCCGATAACCTCCGATTTTGTGGTCTAATATTTTCGGAAAATTCCCGGCTTTTTTCATCTATCTCTTATAACCAACTTGTTTTAAAGTCAAAATATTAGCAAATTAAAGATTGGGTAATTTTTGAGAGTTGAGATTTCAATTTTTTTCTGTAGATAAATTATTTCTTTTCGAGGAGAGCAGGATGAAACGTTTGATATGTATGTGCATAGCTCTATTAATGGTAGTTTTCTCAAGTTTCGGCGCTGCGAGAAATGACGCGCTAATAGAGAAAACTCTTCCGGTAAGCGTACAAGAGAGGACAATTACAAATAACGGAATGAACCTGAAACTTGGTTTCAATGAAGTGATCTGGAGTACTGTCGGATCAGACGATGATCCGGTAGAATTAGCTGAAGTATATGGCGGTCAGATGCTTGAAGAAGAAGGATTTCCGGCTGTTCCCGTTGCGGGAAGATTGTTTCGTCTGCCTCCAAGAAGTGGTGTGATCGCTGAAATTATAAATGCTGAATATGAAACATTTTCCGACATTGAATACGCTATTCGTACAGGAAATGATGATCAATACGGAATGACAAAAGATCGCGATCCCGTTGATAGATGGTATCCGGAAAATGTTGCTGTCATTGGTGAACCGGCAATTTTCGGTGATTTCAGGGTAACAAACCTGGTCACATACCCTGTCCAGGTGAATACCGCAAGACGTGAAGTTCGGGTTTACCATAATCTCGAAGTCGAGATTCGCTTTGAGGGTATCGACGAACGTAACGCATTAGATCGAACACCTACCAAAATCAGCGAAGCCAAGCTGCCCCTTTACAAACTGTTTTTAGACTGGGATGATTCGGAACTGGATGAGTACACACTCTACCGAGGCGGTGTTATGGTTGTAATGAGAAGCAGCCAGAACTTGATGAACATTATGCAGCCCTGGTTTGAGTGGAAATTACAGCGAGGTTGGGAGATTGAACTTCTCACAGATGATGATGTCGCCTGGAATAATAATGCTATCAGGGGTGAGTTGCAAGATCGTTACGAAGATGCGGAAACACCGTTTGATTATGTTGTAATTATCGGTGATGATACAGGACCTTACTCTGTCATGCCCGGTTCCGGCAATGGAAACTATCAGGGAGACCATCCCTATACGCTGCTGGCAGGTAATGATCAACTTTCCGATGTCGGACTTGGTCGTATTTCAATACGAACTGATATGCAACTTCGCATATATATCAACAAGGTTTTTGCTTATGAACGTGATCCTGATCTTGATAATACCGATTGGTACCTCAGAGGAATGGTAAACAATGCCCGCTCCTATGGAGGAAATACAAAAAGACTGATGCTGCGTTACATCCGTCACGCAATGCTTGATATCGGCTATACCCAGGTGGATACGACCTGGAATCGTGGTGCTAACGGAAATAATTATGCAATTGATAAGATCGAAGATGGAGTAAGCATGTATGCCGGTCGTGGATGGGCAAACGCCGGTCTCACTATCCCTCAGATCATGGGCCTTGAAAATGCTTTTATGACCCCTGTAACTATTGACGTTACCTGTTATACCGGGAATTGGTCAACCACAGACTGTATCACGGAGGCATACATACGTGCCGGCACGGTTAATACTCCGACTGGCGGTATAAGCGGAATGGGCATGGCTACCGGTGGCACAAATCCGGGTTTTAACCACGTAATGTCCGCCGGCGCTGCCTGGGCACTTCTCGACCTGCGAATGCTCACTATAGGTGATATGAAGCTGACTTCGACATTTAATGGATGGCAAAATTATGAGACAGGTAACAATACCGGTTGGCGTATCTGGGCTCAGTATTTTAACCTGATGGGGGACCCGACTGTCTGGCCCTGGACTACCATCCCCCAGGTAATTACAGTCACTGCAGAAGAGGAAATCGATCTTGGCACAAACAATTATGAGGTTACTGCTGAAGATGAGGACGGCAATCCGCTAATTGGCGCATGGGTAACTTTTTATAAAGTTGATGACGATGAAGAGATAATCGTCAGAGGTATTTCTGATGAGGATGGATTTGTATCCCTTGACGTTCCGGTTCGTTATGCAGGTGACGGAATGTTAACTGTCAGCAAGCAACATTTCGCTCCGAACCAGATTGAAGTTGAAGTCGTTTCACCAAACGCTCGTGTCGGCTATACCGAGGTCACAATAATAGATGACGGTGACAACGGGACAGACGGCAACGATAATGGCATCCCGGAAGCAGGTGAAACTGTCGGTCTTCAAATACAGGCAAAAAATTATGGCAATGCCCAGGAAACGAATATAGAATTTTCCGGTTCCTCAGATGAAGAATGGATTGACGGTGTTGAGGGCAGTGTAACCATTGCATCTCTAAACTCAGGACAAACCACCACAGGCAACGGTTTAATACTTGTAGAAATCGCTCCGGAAGCTCAAAATGAATGGATTCTGCATGTGGACATTGAAGCTGAGACTGATGCAAGTACCTACGAAGACAGCTACCCGATTAATGTTGCAGCGCCTCAATTCGTTGTTGAGGATATCACGTCTGACGATGATTTCGAACCTGGGGAAACACTTGAAATTACAATCGAATTGATGAATGCCGGACACAGCAATGCTGATGCAGCAACGGGTGTATTGTTCAGTAACGAAGCGTTTGTGAGAGTTATGGAAGATGAAGCTGATTATGATGCTATGGACGTCGAAGAATCCGCCTCCGGAACATTTGAGATTATGCTGCATGAGGAAACCATCCCAGGATATTATGCTCACCTGCTTCTCACCCTGATCACAGAATCGGGGCAGGTCGATACTGTTGGAGTTAAGCTTCAACTTGGTGAGAAGAGTTCGACCGATCCATCAGGTCCGGACGAGTATGGTTATTATGCATTTGACAACACTGATGACGGATACGAGGATTATGTTCCTACCTATGATTGGGTAGAAATCAGCGATGAAGCAGATGATCCAGATTTTGAAGGCGATGAGTTGGATCTGAGCGATGGCGCAGAAAATCAGGATGAATCTATTGTTATTGATCTGCCATTTACAGTGCAGTATTACGGTGAAGAATTTGATGAAGCTACTGTATGCACCAACGGCTGGATTGCGATGGGCAGCCAGGGTGACATGTTTCATTCAAGAAACTGGACTATCCCTGCTCCGGATGGTCCTAACTATATGATTTGTGCATTTTGGGATGACTTACGCCTGACCGGTGATGGTAATGTTTACACATATTATGATCAGGCAAATGGAAGATTCATTATCGAATGGTACGATGTTAGCGCAGCAGGTCAGAACAACAGGTTTGAAATAATTATCTATAGCCAGCGGATACGCCCGACCTACTCTGGTGATAACGACATTCTCTTCCAATACGATGATGTAGGACCATCTTCAAACAGCATGGCGTATGATGTACCATACTGGACGACAGGAATAGAGAACGGAAACCAGGACGGCGGTTTACTCTATTATTTTTACAATAACCCGGCTCCAGGGGCTGTTGAGGATGATGATTTTGACCAGGGCCTCGTTATTCTCTTTTCAACAAACGTTGCCTTGATTACCGGAACGCTGGAAGGCACAGTTACAGACCTGGCGACCGGTGATCCCATGGAGGATATACTGGTTTACACCACTGATACTCTCTATTCAGCAGTTACCAATGAAGAAGGATATTATCTTTTTGAGGAACAACCAATTGGGCATTGGGAACTTTTAATTGAAATCGATTGCTATAATCCCATAACCAATGAAGATGTTGAAGTCCTGGAGGATGAGACTACGGTGGTTGACTTTGCACTGCGACATCCTGAGTTTGTACTTGATCCTGTAGAAGTTGAACAAGATTTACAGAACGTTGATGAGATCAATGTCCCGGTGCTAATGATCAATGACGGTAACGGTTACCTTGACTACCAGGGTCGGATTTACCTGCAGGATCCTCGTGAGAATCCTAATGGCTTGTGGGAAAGAACAAGGGAAACTGAACTTGATGAATTGGATGAGCTGATTGTTCCCTGGGATTTTGCCGCTTCATGGGAACTGGACACAGTGGAATCACGGAACAGGGGTATCATCTATATTGACAGGTATTTCTATGTTACAGGGTCTGATAACTTCGATCCGACCGGTCCCAACAAGATATACCAGTATAGCCGTCACGATGCCGAATTGATGGCCACTTATGATCAGCCTGTGCCGGAAGAAAATCGAAGTACAGCAGGAATGTTCGGTTTAACCTGGGATGGCGAATACCTGTATGGCATAGATGAGAACAGGATGTACCAGATGGTGATCGATCCCTCGGAAGAAAATTACCAGGGTTCAATTGAGTTAGAGGATTCCTGGGATTTACCCATGGATGATGAGATGCGTTTGCTTACCTATGATCCGGAAAGAGATATATTCTGGATGGGTGAAATCAGGTATGACATTTATGGTGTTGATCGGGACGGCGCAATCGTTTACCAGCATGAACAGGATATCTGGCCCCGTGGAATGGGTTGGTATCCTGATGATGAAGCGGGCTACAACCTTTATTTAGCCTGCCGCCGGACAGCATCTACTACCACTACCATGATACGTATGGATCCGGTTACAGGAGATCAGGAAGTGGTGTTCGAATATGACACTCCTGAAGACGGATTGATTGTTACTTCAGCAGATATCTCAGGAGGCTGGCATCCACTCACATGGAACTTTGTCACATTACTTGATGATGGTACAAATGATTTTATCCGAATCTGGGTAGTAGATAGAAACAAAACATTTTTCGATGTCCTGAACCCAAGTGGAAGAGTTGAGGGCGAAACGCAGTTTGACCTGGAATTTATGTTCCACGGCACAGATTTGCCCATAGGTGAATATAGCTGCTATGTAGGATTTGAAAACAACGCCTGCGAAGATGAAAACAATTTTGTCACGGTTACAATGTCTGTACCGGATACTATTGAATATGACGACATGAGTGGCCTGACCCAGCCTATTGAATGGGCTTTCAAAGGAGCATATCCCAATCCATTCAATCCGACAGTGAGTGTCGGTTTTTCATTGAAGCATAAAGTCAATGTCCAGGCGCGGATATTTAATATTATGGGACAGGAGGTTGCTGTTCTTGCTGACAATATGATTGACGCCGGGCATCATTCTTTGACTTTTGACGGAACTGATATGGCGAGCGGGATGTATTTCCTGCAGTTCAAAGCCGGACCGCTGCATGAAACGAGGAAAATAGTTCTACTTAAATGAGATCAAAAACTTAAGAATAAAAATATAAGAATTACAGGTTTTGCTTTACCCCGAAAAAGGGGCTCATTGCATGAGATAGCATTTTGGAGGCATGATGAGTAAATCAACAATGCTTACCCTGTTTGCCTGTATAATTTTTATCGCCGGTATTGCACCGGCACGAGATCTCTCTGTTGAACAAGGACAACTATTACAGGTTGCCTGGATTGAAAATGAACCGGATGGATTCAGTGTTTCCCTTGATGTTGCGCAACCTTCGTGGCACAGAGTTGAAAAATCTTTCAAGCAACTCTGGACTGTAGAGATATCGAATGGCGGAATATTAAGTGAAGTTGGAAAACCACAGGTACCAACTGCCGGGCGACTTTTCCGCCTTTCTCCGACTGGAAATCCTGTCGTTGAGATTATCTCGGTTGACTATGAAGTCATAGAAGGCATAGATGTCGCTGCTTTCATCGGGACCGATGATGATCTGGACAGTGGACCGGATTGTAACGAATTGGGCTCAGTCGCTGAACCTTTGGATGAGTGGTATCCGGGAAGTTGGGCTGAAGTCGGCGAACCGGCTATCATGCATGATTTCCGTGTTTCAACAATGACTACATTTCCGGTGCAGGTCAATCCCGCCAGGCAGGAAGCCCGTGTCGCATCGAAATTGCAAGTCCGCATCCATTTTGAAGAAAGTGATAATCGAAATACCCTTCCAGTACAGCCGACAAGTATCAGCAAAGCATTTCTACCTTTCTACCGTCAATTTCTCGATTGGGATGATTCCGAACTGGATGAATACACGCTCTATCGTGGTGGTGTACAGGTGATAATGAGGGACGATGAAGACCTGATGGAATTGATGCAGCCCTGGTTCGAATGGAAACTGCAAAAGGGATGGGATCTCGAGTTGTTGACAGACTCTCAAGTCAACTGGAATTCTGGTTCAATTCGGGGTGAATTGCGAGACCGTTGGGATGAAGCCGAAACAAAGTTTGATTACATAGTTGTCGTCGGTGATGATGAAGGAGAATACTCAGTCCCTCCAGGGACAGGTGCCGGTAACGGTGCAGGTGATCAAGGTTATATGACTCTATCTGGAAACGACAATTTTCCCGATGTCGCAACAGGTCGTATTTCAATCCAAAACGATACACAGTTAACCACATACATAAATAAGGTACTCGCATACGAGCAAAATCCTGATATGGATAACACGGACTGGTATTCACATGGTATGGTAAGCGTCTCTGACAATCACAACCCGATTGCCGGTAAGGTTAATACTATGAGATATATCAGACGCCAAATGCTGCAAATTGGTTATACACAAGTTGATACTTCCTGGCATCAAGGTAATAATACTGCTATTCAGAAAATAAATGATGGAGTCAGCGCTTACTTCGCGCGCGGCTACATGGGTTCGGGAATACCAACTGGACAAATTGCAAATCTCGACAATGATTTTATGACACCTGTGGTTATCGATGTTGCAGAGGGAACAGGGAATTGGTCTGAAAGACTGGGTATCAACGAAGCTTACATGTTAGCCGGAACATTGCAAACTCCGAGAGGTGCTATCGGTGCCATGGGGATGGCGACATCTGGCTCTCGACCAAATTATAACAACCTTGCGACCGATGGTGGCGCGTGGGCGTTACTTCAACTTTACCAACCCTGCATGGGGGATATGCTGCTTGCCGGGAAAATCAATCTGTGGATCAACATGTTTGAATTTGACCAAAATAGAACCAACAATCATATACAATGGTTCAACCTGATGGGAGATCCTACCGTCTGGATCTGGACTGGAGTTCCAAAAATACTTGATGTAACAACCGAAGAGGAAATCTCGCTCGGTGAAAATTCACATTATGTGCTTGTGGAGGATGATGATACCGGTGAAGCACTTTCAGATGCCTGGGTGACATTTTATAAGGTTGATGACAACGAGGAAATTATAGTCAAAGGTGAAACGGATGAGAACGGTGAGATTATACTGAATGCACCTATAAGATATTCCGGTGAAGCAACTCTTTCCATAACAAAACAACATTACGCACCGGTACAAATTGATGTTGAAGCGATATCACCAAACAACCGGATTGGATTTATAAATGTTGAATACATTGATGACGGGAATAACGGTACGGACGGTAATAGTAACGGTATTCCTGAAGCTGGCGAAACTGTCGGACTACGATTCAGTCTAAAAAATTACGGTGATAACACCGAATCTGGTATCGAATTAACTCTAACAACTGAAGAAACCTGGATAAACGAGATTGAGGGCGAGGTTACCCTGAACAATCTATTATCCGGTCAATCCAACTGGGGAACCGGATTAAAGCTGGTTGAAATAGCCCCTGAAGCGCAGCATGACTGGATAATGCATTTCGATCTTAATATTACATCAGACCAAGGCGGCGATTACGAAGATGAATTGATATTTACAGTTGCATCGGTGAAACATCGGATTCTTTCCGCAAACCTCGAGGATGGCGTTCAGCCCGGTGACATCAGTGATTTGGAAATAGAAATTGTTAAAACTGTAGGAAACAATACTGAAAATGTAGCAGGTGAATTAGTAAGCAACGATTTGCTTCTCCGGGTAAGAGAAGAAGAGGCTGATTTCGGCGAAATGTCCTGGGGTGATACAACAACAGCATTGTTTGAAGTCAGGCTTCACTCCGAATCAATTCCGGGATACCCGGCTCAACTATTTCTTGTTTTAACCACTGAATCAGGAAATTTAGATACAGTTACATTCCAGCTTCCCCTTGGTGAAAAAGAAAGCTCCGATCCCTGCGGTCCTGACTATTACGGGTATTATGCATTTGATAATACCGATACTACCTGGGGTGATATATGTCCGGAGTTCGACTGGATTGAGATTAACCCGGACGCGGACGATCCTGATTTCGAAGGTGAAGAGCTTCCCATAAATGATACCGGACAATCCCAGGATGAATCGTGTGTAATTGAATTACCTTTCACTGTTCAATATTATGGCGAGGAATTCGATTCATTGACTGTTTGTTCAAACGGGTGGGTGGCAATGGGGAGCCAGGCAGACATGGTTAATCCACGAAATTGGATTATCCCTTCACCATTAGGTCCGGACAACATGATTGCCCTGTTCTGGGATGATTTACGTTATGTCAATGACACCGGTATCTATTCATATCATGACGAGGATACCGGACGCTTTATTGTTGAATGGTACGATATTGATGTTTCTGGGGGAGGCTCGAACAGGTTTGAAGTTATTTTCTATTCTCAATTGATGCGTCCTACTTATTCTGGTGATAACGATATACTGTTTCAATATGATGATGTACATCCTTCCTCAAATAGTATGACATACGATACCCCTTACTGGACTACAGGACTTGAAAATGGATCACAAACTGAAGGACTGTTGTATGCTTTTGGAGATGAATACTCTTCAGGTGCCGCAGAAATCGACGATGAGCTCTCAATTCTGTTCTCAACAAATGTATCGCTGATTACAGGCTATATCGAAGGAATCGTTACTGATATAGCTACTGGAGAACCACTCCCTGATGTCGAGGTTGAAATTGAAAGGTTGAGATACTCCACTGCTACCAATGACAGCGGATATTATGAATTCCTAGATGTTCCGGTAGGTGAATATCAACTATGGATTGATAGTGAATGCTACCTGGAGTTTATAAGCGATAGTATCCTGGTTGAGGATAGTCTAACGACGACTCTTGATGCTGCTTTGCGGCATTCCGAGATCGTTCTTGAGCCGGATGAAATAGAACTGACTTCTGGTAACGAGGAGGTTTCCGAGATTAATATCAGCAACAATGGTAACGGAATCCTCGAATATTCTGCGAACATTTACTTGGATGATCCTCGTGACCGTCCCGATCAAACCGATACCTCCTGGAATAGTCTATACGCTTTTGATCTCAGTCCGGATGAATCAGGCTATTTTGGGATAGTTTTTGTAGATAGAGATTATTTCATTAGCGGATCTGATAACATGGATCCAACCGGACCGAACAAGATATATAAATACGATGATCTTGGAAGAGAACTGTTAGCAACCTATGATCAACCTGTCCCGGAAGAAGATCGAACAGCTACGGGTATGCGCGGATTAGCCTGGGACGGCGAATATTTATACGGTGTTGATGATGAAGTAATCTACCAGATGGAAATTCGAAGGAACTCCATTATCCTTGCAGATTCCTGGGAAGCGCCACTGGAGTCTGCTCATTTCCTTGAGTGGGACCCGGTGAATGACCTCTTCTGGATGGGAGATTATAATAGCGATATTTACGGTATCAACCGTGATGGTGAAGTTATCCAGCGGATCGAAAGAGAATTTATTCCACGCGGCGCTGCATGGAATCCAAATGATGAGTCCGGTAGAAATCTTTATATTTTCACCCAATTGACCTCGAGGAGTAATATCCGTGTCGTCAGGATGAATCCTGAATCAGGTGAATCTAATATAGTTCATACCATACCATACATAGCCGGACGATGGGCATTGTCAGGAGTTGATTTTTCAAGTACCTGGAACCCACTCGTTAATGTTTTTTCAGCAGTAATAAATCAAACTGAAGAGAGTTTTGTGCAGGTCTGGTATTTCAGTGACAATGAAACATTTTTCTCGATAAATAACTCCGATGGAACTGTAAATGGTGGTGAAGAAAATATAATCGAATTCATTTTCAGGTCAACCGGACTACCCGCCGGTTCTTATTCGTTCTTTGTTGGTTTCGATAATAATGCTTGTGAGGATGAAAATAATTATATCCCAATAACTTTGACTTTACCGGAGATTCCGGATGTGATTGGCGATCCTTATGTCGAACAGCCTCTGGAATGGTCTTTCGACGGCGCTCATCCCAATCCTTTTAACCAGACCTTGACCGTACGATTTGCATTGAAAGAGGCCGTTAACGTCAAAGTCAGGATTTATAACCTTCTCGGTCAGGAAGTTGCAGCATTGGCGGATGAATCCATGACAGCAGGAAGATATGCTCTTCCATTTGACGGATCTGGTCTTTCCAGTGGAATGTACTTTCTACAGTTCAATGCCGGGCCATTACACATAACTAAAAAGGTAGTTTTACTCAAATAAATATATAACAGTCCGTAATTAACAGCTAAATATTTAATAGATTTTTTCTTTGCACCTTTGCGACTTTGCGTGAAAAATCTTGCTGGAGGCATCATGAAATACCGTGATGGATTATTTGTAATTGCCTGCGTATTAATATTTATTAGTAATAGCCGTGCGCGAAACATCTCGCCCAATCAGGAGCTGCCGATTCAAGTCTCCAACAGGATAATTAGCTCGAATGGAATGCGTCTTACGCTTGAAATAGCAGAACCCGAGTGGAGAACGATAGATTCAGGAAACGAACGAGTCTCGTTTGCGAATTACAACCTGATGACCGGATATCTCGAGGAAAGAGGTTTACCCTCTGTACCGGTGACCAGCCGGACTTTTCGCCTGCCTCCCAGAAAATCCGCCAGATTGGAAATTCTTGAAACCAATTACGAAACCTATACAGATATCGATTATGCCGCATATTTTGGAGGTTCAACACCTGGAGAACTCGGTCAAATCAAGTCACCGGGTGATTCCTGGTATCCCGGCAAGTTAGCCGAGCTGTCAAACCCATCTAATCGTCACGACTTCCGTGTTTCAAGTCTCATAACATATCCTGTCCAGGTGAATCCGGCGCGTCGTGAAGTGAGGGTCTATAACCGTATTGATGTAGATATTCATTTCGAGGAAGACAATAATTCCGACTTGCCTGATCAAATACCTGCCCGGATCAGTAAAACCTTCCTGCCCTGGTATCGCCAATTCCTCGACTGGGATGAAAACGAGCTGGATGAATACGAACTGTACCGTGGTGGAGTGCAGGTCGTGATGCCCGATGACGAAGATCTTTGGGATGATCTCGATCCGTGGATTGAATGGAAACTGCAAAAAGGTTGGGAGTTGGATTTTCTAACCGATAATGATGTAGATGATTGGGAGGCAGAAGACATTCAGGAAGAGTTAAGAGACCGTTACCAAGCTCAGCCATTCGACTACGTTGTAATAATCGGGGATGCAGATGGCAGTTACGCCACTCCTGCCGGGATTAACGTAACGAATACCGATTATGGTATTTTCGCTGACTATTATTACCAGTTGATGGATGATGATGACATTTACCAGGATGTGATTGTCGGCAGGATAAGCGTGCGGAATGGCACTGAACTCGAGCGTTATGTCCAAAAGGTACTCTCCTACGAATGCGATCCATATATGGATGACACTGACTGGTATCTCCAGGGAGCATGCCTGGCGATTTATGATTATCATCCGATAGGAGGAACCTCGGTCTGCGAATATATTAGATCAGAATTATTCAATATCGGTTACACCGATGTGTTCTACTATTCTTCTCCAAATGGTCCTGAACCTGCTCGTAGTAATCTTATCACGCATATTAATGATGGAGTATCATATTTCCAATGCAGCGGTGCAATTGCAGATGGATTAACTAGACAGCAAATCCTCAATTTAACAAATGAAAACAAACCTTTTGTGGCAATACAGCTTTCACATGGAACTGGAAAATGGTCTGTAGAGACTGCAGCCATAAGCGAAGCGTTTATTCGCGCCTGGAATAACGGAGAGCCGACAGGAGCAATTGGAGCTTTCGGCCAGGCAACCAATAGAGCCAACTGGGGATATGAGAATTCCTTTGCTGCTGGCGCCTTTTACACAACAGCCAGGCTTCGTCTTCCGACCTTAGGTCAAATGCTATGGGGTGGCCAGAAAAATATGTTCATTGATTTCTATCCCTATCGTACCGGCACCTATACCTATCAAAACTATGCCGAATGTATAAATTTAATGGGCGACCCGCTTGTCTGGCTCTGGACTGATATTCCTGCGGAGCTGGACATCGATGCTGAAGAATCCATCGTATTGGGGCAGCATTCCTACCCGGTAGAAATCAGCGATGAGGACGGCAACCCGGTTGAAGGCGCCTGGGTAACAATGTACAAATCAGATGACAATGAATACGAGATTGTCCGTGGAGAATCAGCAGGCGATGGCTCAATTTTGCTTAATCTTCCATTTGAATACACCGGTGAAGCTGTTCTGACTGTGACTGCTCAGAACTTTCAACCGGTACAAATCGACGTAGATATTGATGAACCGGATAACAGGATCGGCTACACGACAGTCAACATTATTGATGATGGCGAAGATGGAACCAGCGGTAATGATAACGGCATCCCTGAACCGGGAGAAACCGTCGGTCTTGAGATAGATATTAAGAATTTCGGTGGAAACCGGCAGACTAATATTTCTCTTACAGCAAGCTCTGATGATACCTGGATCGAAGAAATTGAGGGCTCCATCACGCTTGACGCATTGGGTCCCGGAGCAGAAGCGAACGGAACAGGAATGATTCTTATAGAGATCAGCCACGAAGCGCAGGACAGGTGGCTGAATCATCTCGAATTGACTCTTGAAAGTGACCAGGATACATATACAGACGATTATTCCCTGAAAATTTTTGCCCCGGCTTATCTCCTCCTGGAGGTATCGGGAAGTGAAGATCTTGAACCGGGTGAAACTTCTGAAATAGCAGTTGAGATAATGAATACAGGCGGAGCGGACGCATCAGCTTCCGAGGGTCACATGAGAATACTGCACAGCTTTGGTGGAATGGTCGAACCGGACGCAGAGTTTGAAGCAATGGATATTGGCGACGCTGCATCTGCAACATTTGAAATCAGGTCGCATATGGTTGCTATACCCGGATTCCAGGTTCCTGCCATGCTCATCGTTACCACTGAAGATGAACATTTAGACACTGTCTGGTTCTCGATTCCATTAGGTACTCGAAGTGAATCCGAACCCTGTGGACCGGATCGTTATGGCTACTGGGCTTATGATAACCGCGATACCGATTACGAAAAGTCTCCTGAATACGACTGGGTGGAGATTTCACCTAACGCAAATGATACAGATTATGAAGGCACTCTTCAAATTGAAGATGCCCGTGAGGGAGGCGGTGAAGCGCCGGTGATCGCTCTGCCCTTTCAGGTTCAATACTACGGAAATGATTTCGATTCAATCACAATCAGTAATTATGGTTGGGCGGCGTTCGGAAACCAGGCGCAGTTCTACGGCACTTCAAAGAATTCTCCCATCCCCGGTCCTTATGGTCCATATAACATGCTGGCGCCATTTTGGGACGAGCGGTACTTTTCAACAGATGAGGATGGCGCATATACCTATTACGATGAGGAAAATGGAAGATTTATCATCGAGTGGTTTGAATCAAAAGGTTGGTTAGGTGGCGGCAGTTATAGTCAACCATGCACTTACGAGATAATAATTTACGACAGGAACGAGCAGCATAATACTCGTACAGGTGATAATGAGATCCTCTTCCAGTATAAAAACGGTGAGATAGACCCGCACATTGGATATGCAAGATGCAATCCCTGGTGGACAACAGGAATCAAGGACGGTACACAGACTGATGGATTGATGTATTATTACCATGTGACACCGTCACCGGGAGCCGTAGATGACGATAATGATTTTGACGATGAACTTTCGATCCTGTTTACAACCGATGTCAGGATTATCGCCGGTTCTATTGCAGGCACTGTTACAAATTCAATCACAGACGATCCAGTCGAAGGGATTCGTGTTACCCTGGATGACAACTATTATGAAACATTTACGAATGAAGAAGGTCAGTTTCTGCTCGAAGGAGTTCATGTGGGGCAGTATTCGGTTTCATTTGATGATGAGTGTTTCACGGACACTATGCTTACAGATATAGCCATCGCTGAAGATGAAACAACTTACGTTGATATGCCATTGAGACATCCACTCTTATCACTTGATCCTGTAGAATTTGAAGAGGCAGTCGATCCGGGTACTGAAGCAACATTCCAGGTTTCGCTTAACAACCCGGGTAACGGCAGCCTCGAATACTCCGCTGAATATTTCCGCGGCGATCCGGATGACAATCAGCGTCAAGAAAACGAACCTTGGGATGAGTTGCACACTATTGATCTCAGTCCGGATGAATCCAATTATTTCGGCCTGACTTTTGTCAATGACTGCTTCTACGTAACCGGATCGAACAACCAGAATGCAGCTGATCCAAACAAGATTTACAAGTACGACAGATTTGGGAGGGAACTTCTCGCGTCATTTGACCAGCCTGTACCACAAAATCAACGATCCCATTTCGGAATACGCGAACTTGCATGGGACGGCGAATACCTGTATGGTGTCGATAACAATCGAATTTTCCAGATGGAAATTCTACCGGATTCAATCACACTTGTTGATTCGTGGAGAATACCGTTAGAGTCTGTAACCTATCTTGAATGGGATTCCCAAAATGACCTCTTCTGGATGGGTAACTATAACAGCGATATTTATGGTGTTGACCGTGATGGAGAAACCGAAGCTCGATATGAACGTGAATTTGTTCCTCGAGGTTTGGCGTGGAACCCGGACGATGAAGCGGAACGTTATCTCTACTTCTTTGCTCAAATATCATCACGAAGTGATGTCCATGTGATAAGGATGAGTCCTTCGACAGGCGAATATGATACTACCGCGACTATCCCATATCCCGCGGGAAGATGGGCGTTCGCCGGTGTTGATTTTTCAAAAACCTGGGACCCGCTTATCCGGGTTTTCTCGACCCTGATCAACCAGACCCAGGAAAGTTACGTCCAGGTGTGGTATTTTGCTGACAACGAATCAATTGTTACGCTTGATAATCATGAGGGTGCGGTAGCCCCTGGTGAAGAGAGTGTAATCGAATTACTATTCAATTCAGCAGGAATACCCGCCGGAACCTATCCCTTCTTCCTGAGTTTTGCCAATAATGCCTGTGAAGAGGAAAACAATATCGTCTCCTTTGTTTTAACCATCCCTGATACAACTGACAAAATCGGCGAACCAATCGAAAAATTGCCGTTGGAGTGGTCGTTTGACGGTGCATATCCAAACCCGTTCAACCAGACCCTGACAGTCCGGTTTGCTTTGAAAGAATCAGCGAAAGTCAGGATGAAAATATACAACCTTCTTGGACAGGAAGTTGCGGAGTTAGCTAATTTGCCTATGACAGCAGGAAGATACGCGCTGCCCTTTGATGGCTTGGGTCTATCAAGCGGGATGTATTTCCTGCAATTCAATGCCGGACCATTAAATGAAACGAAAAAGATAATTTTACTCAAATAAATATAGAATAATTCTGATTCAACGCTTAAGACATTTAGATTTTTTCTTTGCGACTTTGCGACTTTGCGTGAAAAATATTGCTGGAGGTATCATGAAATATCGAAACGGATTATTTGTAATTGCCTGCTTAATAATATTAATTGGGATAACCTCAGCGCGGGATTTCTCTGCTGATCATGGGCTGCCATTACAGGTCTCCAGCAGGATTATGACTGCGAATGGCTTGCGTCTTTCACTTGAAATCGCAGAACCCGAGTGGAAAACTGTCGGTACGGCAAACGATCAGGTCTCACTAATTGATTATAAATTGATGTGTGGATTCCTCGAGAAAGAAGGTTTGCCATCCGTACCAGTCACAAGCCGGAATTTCCGTTTACCACCTGGAAAAACCGCCACGCTGGAGATACTCGACGCTCAATACGAGACCTTTACAGATATCGATTATGCCGCGTATCTCGGTGGAACCACACCTGAAGAGCTTGGTCGTACCCAATCAACTAAAGATTCATGGTATCCTGGAAACCTGGCTGAGCTGACAGAACCCTCCCATTATCACGATTTCCGTGTCGCAAATCTTGTGACCTACCCGGTGCAAGTAAACACCGCCCGAAAAGAAGTACGGGTATATAACCGGATAGATGTGGATATTCATTTCGAAAATGATCCGAGTGCAGATTTATCAGACCAATTTCCCACCGCAATCAGCCGCACTTTCCTCCCCTGGTACCGTCAGTTCCTCGACTGGGATGAAACCGAATTGAACGAATACGCCCTCTATCGCGGAGGTGTGCAAGTTGTATTACCTGATAATGATGAACTCTGGGAAGTTTTCGATCCCTGGATCGAATGGAAACTACAGAAAGGCTGGGAGCTGGAGTTCCTGACAAACAATGATGTAAATAACTGGTCGGCTGGAAATATCCGTGGTGAGCTAAGAGACCGTTATGAAGAGCAGAAATTCGATTATGTAGTGATCGTAGGTGATTTAAACGGTGATTTTGCTACACCCAGTGGAACTAATGGCGCTGATTATTATTACCAACTAATGGATAATGATGACATCTACCAGGATGTAATCGTCGGGCGCATAAGTGTTCAGGATGCTGAGGAGCTGGAAATATATGTCAACAAGGTTCTTTCTTATGAACGTGACCCCTATATGGAAGAAACCGACTGGTACCTCCAGGGAGCCTGCTATGCTATTTACGACTATCACCCGATAGATGGGACTGCCGTATGCGAGTATATCCGTTCGGAGCTGTTCAACATCGGCTATACAAACGTTTTTTACGATTCATCGCCAACTGGGCCAGAACCTGTCCGAGGCAATATTCTTGAGCATGTAAATGAAGGGATAACATATTTCCACTCCAGTGGAGCTATTTCTGACGGTATCACTCGAACACAAGCTCATGAACTGACAAACAACTATATGCCTTTCGTATCCATGCAACTCACCGAAGGAACTGGAGTGTGGCATAATCAAACCGAAGCGATCAGTGAGGCATTGATGCGTGCCGGGACAGTTGACACACCTACCGGGGCTATCGGAGCTTTTGGATTTACAACTAATTCTACGGACTGGAAATATGAAGATGGATTATCAACCGGGGGAGCTTATGCAGCGATACATCTCCGTTTACCGGAACTTGGTCAAATGGTCTGGGGCGGGCAAGCGTTTATCTGGAATGCGTTTCATCCTGATTGGGCTACCGGAGGTTACACATTCCAAAATTTTGCTAACCAATTTAACCTTATGGGAGATCCCCTGGTCTGGCTTTGGACTGCAATACCGGCTGAAATGAACGTGGAGGCAGATGATACTATACCAATAGGTAGAAACAGTTATTCGGTTGAAGTGACTGATGAAAACGACAATCCTGTCGAGAACGCCTGGGTTACCCTATATAAAGTTGATGATAATGAAAATGTAATATTCCGTGGCGAGACAGGTGCAGACGGCTCAGTCCTGCTGGATGCACCATTCAGGTATTCAGGTGACGCTATTTTGACAGTAACAGCGCAAAATCATCAACCTGTCCAGGTAGAAGTTGAAGTAAGAGAACCGAATGCGAGGATAGGGTATGTTGAAGTCGAGGTTATTGATGACGGTAATAATGGCACAGAAGGTAATAACAACAGTATTCCTGAAGCAGGCGAAACGGTCGGTTTAAGGATTACCACCCGAAATTTTGGCAACAACCAACAGACAAATATTTCCATTACCGCTGCGTGCGAAGATGATTGGATTGAGAATATTGACGGGGAAGCAGCCTGCGAAGCTCTAAATCCGGACGCAGAAGAAACATGCGAAGGATTGATTCTTGTCGAGATCGATCCGCAAGCCCAGAATGACTGGATATTTCATCTTGAATTGGAATTTGAAAGTGATCAGGGAACCTGGACGGATGATTACCCATTGAAAGTTCAGGCACCGTCTTACCTGTTTGTCCAGGTTACAGGTAGTGAGGAGCTGGAACCGGGTGATGACGCTGAGATAACAATAGAAATTGTAAACATTGGTGGTGGTGACGCTTCCGCTTCGGAGGGTCACCTGACCATACTTCACAGCTATGGCGGCACTGTCGAACCTGATGCGGAGTTCGAAGCAATGGAAATCGGTGAATCAGCCAGCGCTTCGTTTGAAATTCGGTCACACTTAAGCTCCATCCCAGGATTTGTTGCATCTTCAATGTTAGTTATAACTACTGAAGATCAGCAGATCGATACTATATGGTTTTCTATTCCCCTGGGAACGAGAAGCGAGTCTGAACCATGTGGTCCAGACCGTTATGGCTACTGGGCATTCGATAATCGTGACAGTGAATATGATATCGCCCCTGTTTACGGTTGGATCGAAATTAATCCCGAAATTGAAAATCATGATCTTGAGGGAACTCTTCTTATAGAAGATGTTAGAGTTGATTATGGCGAAGCACCGGCTATTCCACTTCCTTTTGAAGTACAATATTACGGTGAAACGTTCGACACAATTACTATTAATAATAATGGCTGGGCTGCGTTTGGAGACCAGTCACAGTTTTTTGGCGCTATTTTTCATTTCCCAATTCCGGGACCTTTTGGACCTTACAATATGATTGCGCCGTTCTGGGATGAACGTTATTTGCAGGGGGAATCGGGTATTTTTACTTCTTATGATGAAGAAAACGACCGCTTAATTATTGAATGGTATGAATCTCTTGGAAGAACAAGCACTAATTCTTATGGTCAGGCATGTACTTTCGAGATAGTGATTTATGATTTGGCCGGTGATCATGTAACACGAACAGGTGACAACGAGATCCTCTTCCAATATAAAGACAGAGAAATGAATCCTCATTCCGGTTACAGCAGACACATGCCCTGGTGGACAACAGGAATTAAAGATGGTACACAGACTGATGGGCTACAGTATTATTACTGGTTGATGAACTCCCCCGGCGCCGTTGAAGAATATGGAGATTTTAACGACAGCCTGGCAATTCTTTTTACTACAAATGTTGAGCTGATACTCGGATCAATTGAGGGTACTGTAACTAATTCCGTCACGGAAGAACCAATTGAAGGCGTCCTGATCAGTGCGGATGATAATTATTATCAAACATATACTGATGATAATGGATATTATATGCTGGAAGGCATATATGTTGGAGAGCATACATTATCATATCAAAATGAATGTTATAATGAAATGGTATTAACAGGATTAATAGTAGCTGAAGATGAGACAACGATGGTGAATACATCGTTGTTATTTCCCGAATTATCACTTGATCCGGATGAAATAGATCACGAACTCAGTTTGAATACACAGGAGACTATTGAAATAGTACTGGCAAATCCCGGTAATGGCACTCTCGAATATGAGGCTGACATCTACCTGGATGATCCCCGTGAACATCCCGATCAAACAGATGAAGCCTGGAATAATTTATATGCCTTCGACCTTGATCCGGTTGAATCACGTTATTTTGGGATAGCGTTTGTCAACAGGGAATATTATGTAAGCGGTTCTAATAATCTCGATCCCACAGGACCAAACAAAATTTATAAATACGATAATCTTGGAAGAGAACTGGTAACGACTTTCGATCAACCTGTAACGGAGGAAGAACGAACCGCGACGGGGATGCGAGGAATTGCCTGGGATGGCGATTACCTGTATGGCGTAGATGATGAAGTAATCTACCAGATGGAAATCTTTCCCGACTCTATCACCCTGGTAGATTCCTGGGAAGCACCAGTACCATCTGCTCATTTCCTCGAGTACGATCCCGGTAGCGACTTGTTCTGGATGGGTAATTATGATAGTGATATTTACGGAATCAACCGTGATGGTGAAGTTATCCAGCGATATGAACGGGAATTAATCCCACGGGGAGCGGCATGGAACCCATTTGATGAGTTTGGTAGAAATCTCTATCTATTCACCCAATGGTCTTCGCGCAGTGAAATTAATGTTGTCAGGATGAACCCACTGAACGGTGAAAATGATATAGTGTATACAATTCCTTATCCCGCCGGGAGATGGGCATTGGCTGGAGTAGATTTTTCTAATACCTGGAATCCACTCGTTAATGCTTTTTCTGCTCTAATAAATCAGACTGAAGAGAGCTATGTGCAGGTCTGGTATTTAAGTGACAATGAGACATTTTTCTCTATAAATAATCCAGGCGGAGTATTGGATGCCGGGGAAGAAAATATAATTGAATTTATGTTCAATTCTACCGGACTTCCGTTTGGTTCTTATTCATTTTATGTTGGATTTGATAATAATGCTTGTGAGGATGAGAACAATTACATTTCAATAACAATGACACTACCCGACACTACTGACGAAATCACTGATCCTGATATCGAGCAGCCTCTCGAATGGTCTTT
>Ga0075120_10000600_pt1 | contig 29511 bp, 30 predicted proteins | sample AntAceMetag02UKL_FD_69792 | JGI IMG/M metagenome (GOLD analysis project Ga0075120, IMG submission 69792) | Saline lake microbial communities from Ace Lake, Antarctica - Antarctic Ace Lake Metagenome 02UKL | ecosystem: Environmental > Aquatic > Non-marine Saline and Alkaline > Saline | place...
AACTCTCTTCTCACAAAAGTTATTTATTATTTAGTTTTAAAGAACTCCTCTTACTCTTCAACTGTATTATATACTACTTTCAAAAATATGTCAAGTGCTTTCCCTTTCTTTCTTTTTCTATCCTACACTTACATTATACACTATTCTATTTTTTTGTCAAGGGATTTTCCTTATCTCTATCCCTCTGCTCTTTTCATTCTACGTTTACATTATATACTATTTTTAAAATCTTGTCAACACCTTTCTCTGTTTTTTTAGCTTCACAAACATATTATAGCAGATTATAGAAATATGTCAACCCCATTCCTTATTTTCTAAAATATAAAAATTTACTTATCATACTTATCACAACGACAAATAGTCCAAAGGCAATAAACGAAAGGTTAAATCCAAAAGTGCCAATTAAAACTCCTGCTATTAATGACCCAAAGGCAATTCCGAGAGCTGGCAATATTGTATCAATCACTCCCCCTTCTTCCGGACAATCTTTCAGCTTCTGAGTAACCATTCCGCTTCGGGCAGAGTTTGATGTCATAACTCCAACAGACTTTCCAAAAAATATCATTAAAGTCATAAAGAAATTTAAAAGTGGAGCTAAAACTCCAAACAAAGCCATAAAAATTCCGCCGATAACTCCTCCTTGAAAAATATTTTCTGATGTTGATCTTTCACCCAGTCTCTTGATAATCCAAAGTGAAATAGGTGTAAAAAGAAAAGAAGATAAAGCCATAAAAATGAGAATTAAGTTTTCTGTCCAGTAAAGTTCTTCTTTTAGAAATAATACAAAAAATGCTCCATAAAATCCGCTCAGAAGAATAATTGAAAATGATGGCAATAGCAAAAGAACATTTCCCTTTTCTTTTAGTGCATTTAAAGAGAATAAAACGTTTTCTTTAAGATGAGAAAAATTGAAACCAAAGTCAATCAATGTTTTTGCGGGAGCATTAAGCCGAATAAGACAAAAGATTGCATTTAAAATATGGATAATCAAGCTAAGTATAAAAACACCAATAAATCCAAAATACCAAATAACAAATGCCCCTACCACCGGAGCTGTAGCAGAAGCGTAAAACGGAGCAGAATAAAACCAACCAAAAGATCTGTCAGGTTTTTTAAGAGGAAATCCCATCAAAATTCCTCGAAAAGAGGTAAAAAATAGCGAAGCTGATATTCCTAAAATGACCTGCCATAAGTAAAATAAATAAACTCCCCATAAACCATCTTGAGGAGAAATCAATATCATTCCCAAAGAATATATCCCATAGCCAAGAATACCAAAAAAAGCTAAAAGCGCTGGGTTAATTTTATGGTTAAGATATCCAACTATCGGTGAAAAAATAGCTATCGGCAGATAAATCAAAAGATAAGCATATCCTACTTGATGAATTGATAAATTGTTTGCGACAAGGAATAAAGGGAAAAACAAGGAAAACAGCTTGTATCCAAACATTAAAAAAAAGTGAACAACCGTTACATCCCAAGTAACTTTTTCAATTTTTGGCAAGAAAGATAGATTAAATATCAGCATTTAAATTATAAAATTTCTCTTGGTTGTAAAAGAACACCAAAAAAAGATACTAATGCCATAAAACTCATAATAATAAAAAGAGTGGTAAATCCAAAATTTACGACCACTAATCCTCCAATCACTGTTGCCACCGCAATTACACCATTTTCAACTAATTTCCAACTAGAATATTCTTTTATCTGTTTCCCCTTATCAAGGTGCTGAGCAAATATTGCATTGAAAGATGGGCTTCCAAGAGCCTCTCCTAACCCAAGTAGTATTTGAACTAAAATAAGGTGAAAAATGGTGCCTACTAAGATTAATAAAAGCCAAGAAACAGAACGAATCAGAAATCCAGCCATCAAAAGGTACTCTTTTTCTTTTATACCATCTCCTCTTTTAGAGACAATAAAAGTGAAAAAAGTTGCTGATGCTAAAAAAACAGCCCAAGTAATACTGATTGATAAAACGTTTTTATCAATAGATTCTACATATAGAGCGTAAAGAGGACCAAGGAGTGTTGCTGCAAAAACAAAAATCCCATTAAAGAGAAATAATATCTTAAGTGAACGATTAATCATTGCTGTATTATAACATAAAAAAAATAGAGAGAGGAAAAACCTCTCTCTATTCAATAACAACAAATGCTCTTTACCACTCTGCTCTTATCTCTCTGCGTGTTATCTCTAATCTCTTAACTAAAGTAATAAAATGCTTTTTAAAAAGAATAAATATTAACAGCGTTAAGATAAAAGGAAGAACAACATAATCAACCACATTATTGCCGGTAATTCCAGTTGGAACCACAGTTGGGGGTTCTATTGGCTGATCTCTTTTAATATGAACAATTGCTGTATCAGTTGCTCTGTCGTTTTCTGATGTTACAACCGCAGTATTTGTAAATGAGGTTGTTCCAACCACAAAGTTATCTCTTGAGGCAATTCTTACGTCAAAGGTTACTGTTTTAGATTCTCCCTCAAGAACATCTCCAATGCTAATACCTTGTTCAATATTTCCAGCAACTCTTATCCCATCAACTCTTAAATTTCCTACGTGTGTAAGACGTGTAGGTGAAAAAGAGTCTTTGACAACAACGTCTTTAGCAACTCCATCTTTTGCCGTAACCTTAATAGAGTAACTTATAAGCTCACCCGGTATAGCATCAAAAGAATTTACATAACTGCTACTTCTTTCTAAGCTTTTAACTGTTTTTGAAACTACTAGTCTTCCCTCATCATCATAACCAGTACTACAAGTTACTCTTGCAAGTTGTGTAGAATATGAGCTGGTTCCGTTTCTTAAATAATAAGTATAAGAAGTGTCAGTAGATAATCCTGTGTCACGGTAAGTTCCTGATCTTGATCCAGATCCTAAGATAGTTAATCTCGAACTTCCTCTAAATATTGAAGCGTTGTTTGCGTCATAAGTGTTGTAAGAAAGTGTAATTGAGTCTTCTGTTGAAGTATGACAACTTAAGTCTGCTGAAGGATCAGAATCATCTGATGTTAGCGTCGCATCAAAAACAACATGTCCTTGATATTCCCAGCAACCTTGGATATTACCAATATTGACCTCCACACTACATGGGCCAACCTGATTTACAGAAAGATTTGTAGCTACAGTTCCTTGGTTGGGATACCATTTAGCAATACTATTAACAACTAATTTTTGAGGAGTTCCACTAACATCTATCCTTGCAGTATCAGAAACTGTTGTCGCATTATTAGCCATAATATAGGCAGTAGGAATAATTGTTGAGTTAGCACTACATGGATAATCTAGTCTAACCCTAGTGTTTGTTGCAGTACTCCCTACAATATCGTTGTGGTAGTAAACATCAAACGAAACTGCATCACCCGGACTAGCAGATATAGGAGTAGTCCACGCAGGTGTTCCCGTTGTTCTATTCTTCAATCTGAGCGTTTTATGATCGTTTGCGTGATTATTAAATTCTGGTGTCTGAGCATGAGCATTTCCGAAAGAAAAAACAAACGCTAAAACAACCAAAGAAAAGATAATAAATATATTTTTTTGTTTTAACATATTTTTATATTTTTATTATTAATTCGCCTTTAATAAAAACTTTTTTAGTAAAAATTTTTATTAAAAGAGAGGGAATCTACTTTGCACGTAGCAAAGAGATTCCCTTTTCAGGGAGAAAAGCTATCAATCAGGATCAGGTCCCGGTCCGCCCGAAGGTGGACAGGGTTCTCCTTCTCCATCAGGATCAGGTCCTGGATTTCCTTCCGGATCACAATGAGGCGGAGGAGGCGGAGGTCCTGGAGGCGGAGTTGAAGGAGGTGGTGTTACCACGATTATTGGATCGGGTATTACCACCACTTTTTTCTGTGGAAGAACTCTTATGGGGTTGCCACAAGAAACTAATATCGCTGGCTCTCCCCTTTTGTTGTGAAGAACTAATCTGTCCTTTTTCAACACTTCCTCCACGAAAATTATTTTATCGCCCCTGTAGTAACTGTTCACTATTCTTGTGCCTTTTTTCAAGGTATAGATAGTATTATAGTCACCACTCTCAGCCATTTCTGCCAATTCTTCCCAAGAAATAGCAGAACGCTGGATAAAGAGGGCTTCCTTATACGCCGTCCATTCCAATGCTGTAACGTATGCGTCTTGCCATGTTACAGCCCCTCCAGAAAGTATTGGATATCGCCCCGGAGGATCAGAAGCAAGAATTTCTTCTCGACTTATTTCCCCCTCTGTTCCCTCAGTTTCTTTTACTTCTTCTATCTCCTCTGCTACAGCAGTAGGAGAAAAGTTTTCGAAGGCAAAAATTGCCAGGAAAACTCCCACTGCCACAGCAATTACTATCAAACAAAAAATTCCAAACCATCTCATCTATATCACCCTTTCTTTTTTTTATTTCAATGTGCTTTTCTCCTGTGCTTTATTTTATAGTATATTTTTGGAAATAAGTCAAGGGGTAAAATGGGAAACAAAAAATGGAGACCTTTTCTCCACTTTTTTAATTATTTTACAACCGCCCTCACTCCTATCCTACTTTCACTGCTTCCTGGTGGCCAACAACTCATTAATACCGCCTCTTTTTTCCCTTCAATTTCATTGTAAAGAGGAGGAACATCGTCACCAACCTGATAAATGCTTTTTCCTATTTCTTCGTCAATCACAGTATAAACTGTAAGTTTGTTGTTATAGCAAATTTCAATTTCATCTCCTTCTTTCAAGTTATTAATATCAGTAAAAACCCAGTCATGTTTTATTTTCGGCCAACCAGGTGGTGCTGAGTGTCCAAGCAAAACAGTCATCCCATTTTCACCGGGATAAGAAGTCCCTGGGAAATGAACTACTCCTCTGTCTAATGCTTCTCTGTATTCTTTTTCAGTTGTTCCTCCCGTCTCTACGACCGAAGCTGTAACGTCGAGAGATAAAATTGTTATTCTATTCTCATCACAATATATTGTTAGATCAATTTCTTCAACCACCTCTTCTTCGATCTCTTTTTTTTCTTCTGTTCTTTTCTCTCTTCGTGTCAAAACAATTTCCTGGAATTTTTGTTTGAGAAGTTCAGGAGCGGTATTTAAATTTAAAAACCAAGATATATCATTCCAATTTAAAACCAAGACAGAAAGGAAAAAAACAAAAAATAGGACCTTGAAAAGAATCTTATCTCTTTCTGTAAAAAATTTTACTTCACTCATAATAGTTATAAGATACTATAGAAATAGATAATTATCAAAAAAAACTAAATAACATCTTCCATCATCCTTATTTCCTCGCTTTTTATAACATAAAAGTTTTTCCTTCCAATTGTTTTACCATCACTGGTTTTTATATTGACTCTCCATAACCCCTGATAAACCATATAATATGTGTACCACCTGTAGCCCACATCCCTTCCACCAACAACAGAAAACGGAATATTGGTAATAGTTTCCCATTTTTTCTTGTCGCCATCAAACTTTTGCCATTCGTGGATCACATCGAGTTTCATACCTCCAGGGGCATAAATCGCACTAAAGAGATACATTTTTTTCCTATCTGTAGAGATGTGCCTTTTATCATGATAAAAAAGGCATCTTAGCCAACTTCCACAACTTTCTCCCATTACCTCATATTTATTACCAACACGCTTAATTTCATGGTATACACCGACATTTTGGATAGATAATGGAATCGGAGGAATAAGGTTCAGGAAATAAAAAAGATTCATAATAGAAAAAATAATTCCAACTGAGATAAAGAGAGTCTTCTTTTTCTTCCTAACTTCTGGCACATAAGAAGAAAGAACTATGATAAAGCAAAGTATTATCGTCAAGCTAATAACCCCACTACCTAAAAATATTTTTGTCCCAAGACTCTTAAGTATATTTGGGAAAAGTAGATTTAAGTAAGAAAAAAGTGCAAAAAAATATACACTAATTTGACTCGTCGGACGAATATTATAAGTTCTAAAAATCTCGTTTCCAATCATTAAAAAAATAATGACAATAATAAACGGCCAACTAGCAAAAAAAGATCCACTATATGAATAGAAAATTAAAAAGGCACTAAACAGATTACCAAAAGAATATTGTAAAAAAAGAGGCGCCAAAACTCTCCAGTATGAAAAAAACTTACCAGTTATTTTCTTTGCTTCGTAGAAATTAATTACTCCGATATTTATTCCAATAAACAAAAGATGTAAAAAAAGAAGAATCATCGCAGAAGTAAAGTTGATGAGGTGGAATGTTAAAACATCCGTAACAAAACCAAAAATCAAAGCACCGGGAATAAGGTACCTTTCGTAGCGATTATAGAACTGTTTTAGTTTTCTTAACCCCTTCATCTTATTTTACTGCGTTTTCTCCCGCGACATAACCCGTACTCCAACAAAGCTGTAAGTTAAATCCCCCCGTTGGTCCGTCAATATTGATTATTTCGCCGGCAAAAAACAAATTGTTAATTTTTTTTGACTTCATCGTTTTATTGTCAATTTCTTCTAGAGAAACTCCTCCATAATTTGTAATCGCTAAATCAAATCCCATTAAACTATCAACCGTCATTTCTAGTTTTTTAAGCAAGTTCAACAACACCCTTCTTTCTTCCTTTGTTATCTCGTTTATCTTTTTCTTTTCCTCTATACTTGTCATCTTAACAACAACCGGTATCATCTTTGCCGGAAGAAGATCATCAAGCCCGTTTTTAAATAATTTATTACTATACTTTTGAAAATCTCTTTGTAGTCTTTCATCAAGCTTTTTATAATCTAACGCAGGTTTCAAATCTAAAAAAATCTTTACTTCTTCTTTTTTTAGCATCTCCCCTACCTCTTTACTTGCATCTAGAATTATCGGCCCGGTTACTCCGTAGTGTGTAAAAAGAAGCTCTCCAAATCTCTTTATCTTCTTTTTCTTAGAAACTACCTCTATCTCTACATTTTTAAGTCCCAATCCCTGTAACTCTTTTACCCACGTCTCTTTTATTTTTAACGGAACAAGAACCGGTCTTTCTTCTTCAGTTTTATGACCAACCGCCTTCATCCATCTTATGCCATCTCCCGTTGATCCTGTTATCGGATACGCAAATCCTCCAGTAGCAATAATATAATTCTTAGCAAAAATTTCTTTCTTGTTGTTAAGAATTATTTTTTTTATTTTATTATCTTTCACAGAAAAACGGTGAACCTTAGAATCACACAAGACAACCACCTCGCCTCTTCTCAAGCTTCTTAAGAAAACATTAAGAACACTCTCCGCCTTATTTGATTTCGGAAAAACCCTCTTACCTCTCTCTATTTTTGTTTTCAATTTTTCTCTTTCAAAAAAATCTATTACATCTTTTGGACCAAACTTAGAAAATAGTGGAAAAAGAAATTTCCCGCTCTTTCCATAATGAGAAACTAGATCCTTCAAGTCAAAATCAGCGTTCGTAATATTGCATCTTCCATTGCCAGTTAAAAGAAGCTTCCTGCCAAGTTTTTTGTTTTTCTCAAGAAGAATTACTTTAGCACCAAGTTCTGATGCTCTCACAGCGGCCATCATTCCGCCTGGCCCTCCACCAATTACTGCAACATCAAAAATATTTTCTTTTTCCATATTTATTAGTTTATCAAAAAATTCATCATCTGGCGAGAAAAAATGCCCTTATGGGGCATTAATATTTTTCTTTCTTGTTAATATTAAATTTCCAGAATTTAGAATAAAAACAAGTTCGTTCAAAACCTTTTCTCCATAATCCGTCATACTCGGTACATCAAACGTCATTGCAAACTCTCTTTCAATACAATTTCCTTCAATCCTATAAAAATAATGTATACAACATATAGCGTGGCCACCCTTCTTTTCAACCGCCGGTGAAACACAAACCGTAATATAATAAACATCATTCTCAATATCATTAATCTCAATCTCTGCTAATTCCGTCTCCCAATACATTTTGGGTAGATCTTCTTCATCGCAATCTTCCAAACAATAGAATCCTGATTCTAGATCAACCATTATCTCTAATATTTCCTTAACGGTCTCTAATTTTTCTCTATAATCATTGTTTTGATCGATCACCTTAAATCCCTCCTCTGATTTAATGTACTGTCTCAACAATATCACAAATAACAACTCTTTTCAAGAAAAAAACCAAAAGATTAATCTTTTGGTTGTAATAAATCAAGAAGAAAATCACCCGAACGAAGAAGATATTTTCTTATTATTTTCTGCTCCTTTTCACTATAAGAATTAATATCTTTACCTCTTTCGTAATGTAAATCTTCTTTCAATATTTTTTTCATTCTTTCTTCTGCAAGTTTTTGTATCTCTCTATCTCCGGATTTTTTAGCGATTTCGAAAATTATTTCGGGCATTACATGAATCATTTTTTTCTTCAGAAAAAACACTATCCATCATCTCCTTTTTTTCGCTCATTATAACGATCTGTTTGTAGTTTTAGCAAACCATATATCATGCCCACAAATCCGATTGACAACAACAAACCGGCCAGATGAGATACAAATTCTTGCATCAAAAATCCCTCCTTTTTAAAAATTATGCTATATTATAACCCGGAAGATAAAATAAATCAAATTATATGTTAAAACACAACGAAATAAGAAAAGGGAAAATTATTCTTTTGGGAGATGACCCTTATGAGGTCACAAAATATTCTCATGTAGTAAAGGGTCGTGGAAAATCAATAGTCCAAACTCAGCTAAAAAATCTTAGGACCGGTAACGTTTTACAAAAAACTTTCCATCCTGGAGAAACCGCAGAAGAAGCAGATCTCGAAAAGGAAAACGCCGTTTTTGTTTACACTCATCATAAAAAATATGTTTTTCATAAAGAAAAAGATCCTTCTGCGAGATTCGAACTCGCCAAGGAACAACTTAATGAAAAAGCAGATTATTTAAAAGAAAAAACAGTAATTACTACAATATTTTTAAACGAAAGAATTATCGGAATTTCTCTTCCGGTAAAAATGTCTTTTAGTGTAAAAGAGGCACCTCCTGGAGTAAAAGGAAACAGAGCAGAAGGAGGAACAAAAATAGTTACTTTAGAAACAGGTAAAAAACTAGATGTTCCCCTTTTCGTAAATGAGAAAGATGTTGTTGAGGTAAATACTGAAACAGGAGAATATGTGAGAAGGGTTAATGATTAAAATAGTGTTGTTGCTTTTTTTTCGTTATCAAGAGTTTCATTAACCATTTTATCAGCATCTTTGTTTTTATTACGAGAAATCGCTCTAATTTTTATTTTCTTAAAATCTAAAAAAAGATTCCATAATTTCAAAAAGAGTGGTTGTAGTTTTTCGTTTTCAATTTTATACTTCCCAATCATTTGTTTTACTAAGAGTTCTGAATCACAACAAAGCTCAACCTCCGCTTCTTTAGCAAGTCTTTTCCCAAACTGCGCTTTAAACTTTTCTAGACCAAAAATAGCCGCCATGTACTCAGCTTCGTTGTTCGTTAAATTGTCTCCCAAATATTTTCCATACTCGTTCACCTTTTCTCCTTTTTCATTATAAAAAACAGCACCTGCAGCAGCTTGTCCAGGATTACCTCTTGATCCGCCGTCTGTGTAAATTGTTATTTTTTTCATTTCTTAAGATTATTAATTTTTAAAATATTTTACAAGACAACCTTTAAAGTTTTCAATATTTTTTTCTTCTAACATAAATCCCGCTGCGACAGCATGACCACCAAAAGACTGAAGATATTTTTTACAAGAACTCATTGCTTCTACAGAATCTTGTCCAGCAAGAACACGAACTGAGCCACATACTCCATCTTTGTCTTTCGCGTATAAAAAAACGGGCTTTTTATACTTTCTAATTACTCTTGAAGCAAGTGATCCTGCTAAATATGAAGGGAAATCACCTTCTTCAAAGACAATAACATCATCTTCTTTTATTCTACCGAAAAGTCTTTTTTGTTCAGTTTCCATTCTCTTTTTTCTTTTCTCGTGATCCTCTTCCATTTCTTTTAAAATCTTCTTTGCAAATTCTTCTTTTTTTGTTTTTAAGAAAAGATAAGTTTTATTTACTTTTCCTTTGTCCCTTGAAACATTTAAAAGTGATACGGCTTTATCTAAAAACTCTTTTTTTAGTTTCTTTTTTAAAATACAAAGCGCTTTGTTTTGAGGATTCTCTAATAATTTTAATCCTTCGTCTATAATCTTTTTATTATCTTCTTCTTTGGGAACCATGTCTGCAATAGTTGCTAAAGAAACAATTTCTAAAAAATCATTCTTTTTCTCTAAAAAATTATCTTTTAATATCTCTTCTGAAAGTTTATAAACAACTCCCGCATTGGCCATTTTTTTGAAAGGATATTTATCGCCTTTTTGCATCGGATCAAGTATAATTTTTGCCAGTGGTAAGTGCCCAAGTGTTTTGTGGTGATCAATTATAATAAGTTCTAGTTTTTGCTTTTTTGCTTCTTTTGCTCCATCAAAATTACTAATTCCACAGTCAAGAGAAATGAGCAATGCAGGAGATTCTTTTTTCATATAGAGAACTGCTTTTTTACTTAGTCCATATCCCCACTTTTCCCGATTAGAAACATAAATAGAAACTTTTCCTTTTATTTTTTTAATTGTTTCTTCTAAAACTATTGCTGAAACGACTCCGTCCAGATCAGCATCACAATAAAGAACAATTTTTTCGTTGTTCTTTACTGCTTCCTTTATTCTTTTTGAAACTTTTTTAAGATTCTTCATTGTTCTAATGCTTCAATCCCAGGCATTGGACCTTTACTGATATAGGTTAACATCGCACCACCACCGTACGATACAAAATCTACTTTTTTGAGAAGATTGAACCTTGAGAACGCCTTGATAGTATCCCCTCCTCCGATGATTGTAAGAGCACTTTTATTATCCACCATATATTTACCAACTTCTTTTGTCCCGTTTTCAAATGCTTTTTTTTCTGAAAAACCAAGAGGTCCTGTCCAAATTATTGTTTTTGCCTCTTTGATAATTTCGCCATAAAGTCTTATCGTTTCTTTTCCAATATCAAAGATATCTTCTTCTTTACCAACTTTTCCTGGACCGGTTTCTCGTGTTTCGTTTTCCCCTGTATTATCTAAAGAAGCAATAACATCAACTGGGATGTGCAATTTAGAAGAAGTGTATTCAATCTGTTCAACAGTTTTAACCATTTCTTCATCTGGCCAGGGCAAATTTGTTGCTATTTCTCGCACGATAAGCACCATATTTGCTATCTTTCCTCCCAAAAGAACATGGTCGGCATTTTCCAGAAAGTAGTTTACTGCCAATATTTTTGAATCTACTTTAGCACCACCAATAATAGCAACGACTGGTTTTTTGAGGTTCTTTGTTGCTTTATCTAGTGTTGTTATTTCTCTTCCCATTAAAAATCCTGAAGCAGAGGGGAGAAAAAGAGGAGGTTTTGTAATTGAAGCATGATCACGGTGTGAAACGGAAAAAGCATCGTTAATAAAAACATCGGCGAGCATTGATAATCTTTTTCCAAATTCTATAGAGTTATCTTTTTCTCCTTCATACATTCTTACATTTTCAAGAAGAAGAACTTCTCCTTCTTTCATTTCTTCTATTTTTTTTTGAACTTTTTCTCCTACACAGTCATCAACGAAACTCACTTTTTTCTTTAGTAACTTAGAAAGAACCTCTTTGACCGGAAATATACTTTCTTCCTTTTTTCTAAAATGACTAAGCAAAATAACTTTTGCTTTTTTCCTAAGAAGATACTTTATTGTTGGTAATACTTGCCTAATGCGTAAATCACTAGAAATACTTCCGTCTTCTTCTAATGAAACGTTGAGATCGCAACGCACCAAAACACGTTTCTTCTTAACATCTACTTCCTTAATCGTTTTTCTTTTTAAAGGCATCACGAAGTGCTTCTTTTAAACTACTAGTATTTTTTTCTTCTTTGGCTTCCTCTAGTGCTTCTTTCAATGATGGTTCTTTTTTTTCTTTTTCCATTTCTTTTTCTTCTTTTTTCTGTTTCAGGTTTTTCCGACATGTTTTGCAGAAAGTTGGTCGCGATCCGTCTGGAGCAAAAGGAACTTTTGTTTTTTTACCACACTTCGAACACTCCGCATCATACAAATTCCCTCCACTTTGTATATTTTTTTGTACTGCTGCTTCTTGAAACTCTCCAAGCCAACGTGACAACTTCTCTTCTACTTTTTTTCTACTCGTTCCATATCTTTCTCCCGAAATACGAATAATTTTTTCTCTGATACTTTTTTCTTGTTTTTCAATTGGTGGTAATGTCTCGGCAGAAAAAGGCCTTCCAGATATTCCATCTATCATCAGTTTCGTATAAATATTATATTTTGGAAGATTAATCAGGTCTTCTATAAAAATACTCGGAGTAAACTCTTTTTCTAGAAATTCTGCATCTTCAGCACCAAGCCTAAAAGTAACAATTGTTCCTACGTTTCCAAAAATTGCATCCCGTAGATGATGCCCTTTTTCTTCGTCATCAAGTTGCCCAATATACTGGTGACCTAATATAAGTGCCAATCTGTACTTCCTCGCTTCAGAAAGAATATTTACAAAAGAACGTGTAGCGAAGTTTTGAAACTCATCGATATAAAGATAGAAGTCTTTTCTTTCTTCTTCTTCAATATTCACTCTCTCCATAGCAGCAAGTTGCAATTTGGTAATGAGCAAGGCACCAAGAAGCATCGAGTTATCTTCTCCAATTCTTCCTTTAGAAAGATTAGCAATAAATATCTTCTTGTTATTCATAATATCTCTCATGTCAATTGTTGAATTTACCTGTCCGATAATATTCCTTACTAAAGGAACCGAGGTGAACTGCCCCACTTTATTTTGAATGGCGGCTACGGCCTCTATGGCATATTGCTGACTCCAAGAAGAAAATTCTTTTGTCCAAAAAGATTTTACAACCGGGTCGGTCACTTGTTCAATTACTTTTTTACGAAATTCAGCATCGGCCAGCATACGATTAATGCCAAGAAGTGTCGAATTAGGATAATCCAAGAGAGAAAGAATCGTATTATTTAAGATATACTCCATTCTCGCTGACCAAACATCTGGCCATATTTTTTTAAAAACCCCCATCAACCCAGAAGCAACAAGGTAACGATGGTCTTGATCAACTTTCTCCATTACATTAAATCCAATTGCTCTTTCCATGTTTGCAGGATTAAAATAGATAACATCATTAATTCTATCTTCCGGAATATAACTTAGAAGGTTCTCTGCTGCTTCGCCGTGAGGATCAATAAATCCAATTCCTTCACCGTTTTGAATATCTTGAACAGCCATATTTTCTACAAGAGCAGTCTTCCCCATTCCGGTTTTCCCAATAATATAAAAATGGCGCCGGCGATCGTCTCGTTTAATACCGAACTTTTTCTTTTCATTTCGGAAATTAGTATTCGCAAAAAATATAATATTATTTTCATTCATATTATTCTACAGGCAAATTATGTGGAGCCTCTTTCTTTCTTGATTCAACTCTTGGAATAACAGAAGAAGGAGAGGTCGTTCTTGAAGGAAAATGATACATGGTAGCAACTTCTGATGTACTTAAAACAAATGTTTCTTGCTTTTTACTCAAAGGATAAGAAGATGGAAGTCTTCGACAGTAACTACGAAACATCTTTCTTTTTTTTACATAAAGTCGTTTATCGAGCATCCAAAACCAATCATACCAGTTCTGTTTTACTTTAGTGATAGCCGATGTAAGCGGTATCATAAAGCCCCTTCCCGGATTATTGAATTGGTTAAAATAACTCATCGGTATTTTAATACGTTTTGAAACAGAGAATTTATCTTTTCTTGCTACATAAACATAACGAACGAGAGCGATAAAGACATTTTCTTTTCTCTTTTTTTCAATCCCTTCTAAGGTTTCTCTTTCTCCTGGAGTTAATTTCATTTCTGCGGGGTAAATCTCTTCTTTTCCTTTCTCTTCGCTTATTTTAGGATATCCTGTTAATGTAGACAGTATCTGTTTCCACAACGCTGGAGGTGGTCCATTTTCCTTCCTTCCAGCAAGCTTCTCATAGATTTTCTTTGACCTATCTATAAAATCATGTGTATCAACAGTAACAGGAGTAAGCTTGATTGATATCCACATTTGTTCGCCCGCTTCAAGTCTACTAAGTCCTTCCATTAAAGAAGCCATCGGATCAATACGTTTTTCTTCAAGAACCTCTTTTTCTGTTTCAAAGTCACGATATGTTTTCAATGGATAAGAGTCGTCCTTCGGCATTGTATAATCAGTTCCCCAAATATCCCATCTTTCATTGGGAATATTTTTTGGTACAAGTTTTGTATAATCTTCTACCTGAAAAATCTCCGCTTCAGGATACTGTCCATAAATATGTTGTTCAAACATCACTCTTTGCTTCTCTGGAATGCGTATTAAAAAATGAGGAACTCCATCAATTGTTGCTATTTCAAGTGAGAAAGAAAGATCATACTGTCCGTTCCACCATTTTTCAAACCAGTTAGGAGGACCATAGAGTTGCCAAACGCCAGAAAGGAGTACATCCATCGCTCGCATCGGCTTAATTACTTCTCCTGGAATACGGACCTCAAGAAGAATTTGTTTGTTGTTAACATCATCCCAGATACCATTTCTCCAAAAAAGCCACTGCTCTTTTGCAATCGGTAACAAAAAAAAGGGTAGAACAATCCACCCCCACGCCCAAAAAAATCTCCATAAATCTTCTAAAACAGGCCCTATTCCATGAAACAGCCTGAGCTGATATAAAAATACTTCATTAAGCGACAGTATATTTTCCATCAGGAGTTCTTATAAAATACTTTTTGTTGCTTAAATTTTGGATGATTGTATTTTTTTTCACTATCCTCTGCTCTTCCACTCGAATAATAATATCGTTTTTATGTAAAGCTCCTTCTTTTATTAAAATTTCACGAATTACTTCTTTAACTTCACCAGGAACATATCCCCACTCAGAAAGAGCGTAAACTCCTCTTCCGACAAGGACAAACCTTGAATCTTTGATCAGCTCATTGTGGGTTGTTTGAGGATTTGCTCTTTCTCCAAGCATTCTAGCAACATCTCTAAAATGAAGAGGTTTTCCTGCCTTCTTTAAGACAAGGTAAGCCCTGTCTTTTATTCCTTTTGGATTTATCTCTGGCCAGCTATAAAGACCATAAAGTCCATCTTCATTGCAAATCACACGCTTTGATATTTCCAAGTAAGACATAAAAACAATTTCTGTTAAGTCTTTTTTAGTTTTTAATTCCGAAAGATTTTTTAATTTTCTTTCTTTTTTCAACTCGGTAAATACTTCATCAATCGTCTCTTCTGCAATACTTAGAGTTTCTTTGTCTTTTGTCCATAAAGCATAAGTTTCGTCACTTTCCGAAAATCTCATAATTCCATCACTCACGTTTAAAAGAAAAACCACGCAGTTTTTACAATCGCCATTTTGTAGAAAGTTATTAACAAAACTCTCTTCTTTTTTAACTCCTCCAAAGCGTCTTAGCTCTTCTTCAAAAAAAGAAAAGACATCTTTATAACCTCCCACTCTTTTTTTTATTTGTTTTAGTCCATCTCTTTCAACCTGACGAACACGCTCACGTGTAACACCATGTTCTTTCCCAATAAATTCAAGAGTTTCTTTTTCATTATCAAAAAGACCAAAACGTCTTGTAACGATCATCTTTGTTCTTTCGGGCAAAGATTCTAAGAGTTCTTTGCAAATTTTGTTATACTCAAACATATTTTTATTTTTTCTTAAAACTGTTTAGAAAATAGTCTTCGTTACTAATTTATACTTTATTTATCCCTCTTCGTCAAACTGTTCCAGTCTAAAACAAGCGAACCAGCAAGGAAAATAGATGAGTATGTACCGATGATAATTCCTAAAATAAGAGCTAAGACAAAGTAATATAAATTTGCTCCGGTTAAAAACAATAGCGTAAACAAAACGAAGAGTGTTGTTACTGACGTTCCTAATGACCTACCAAGAGTTTCATTAAGACTGTTATTTACTATTTTTTCTAAACTATCTCTTCCACTCCTATTTTTTCGTAAGTTCTCTCTAATACGATCAAAAATAACTACCGTATCATTGATTGAATAACCAAGAGTAGTAAGTAGCGCTACGGCAATAGGGATTGTTACTTGAACTCCATAAAAATGTCCCAACACCGCAAAAATCCCTAAAACAATAAGTACATCGTGCAAAAACGCGATACCTGTTGCAATTACTCCGTATTTTGCAGAACTAACAGAACCGTCTTCTTCCTTGAAACTTATCGCGATATAAATAATGATTAAAAACGAAGCAATTAAAATTGCAAAAAAAGACATATTTTTTAATTCTTCTCCAACAGTAGGTCCGATTGACTCAAACTGTTTTTCTTCTGCGCCAACCAGTGCACTCATAATATTTCGATGCATCTCTTCGTCAGAGCTACCAGTTCTTATCAAATAACCACTAACTCCGAGTGACTGAATATTAAACTCTCCCAAATTAAGTTCAGACAGACTCTTATTAATCTCTGATAGTGATGGTCTTTCTTTTTCGTATTCAACTTCAAGAACGCTTCCTCCTACAAATTCTATCCCTGGAGTAATGCCAAGAATAAAGATCGCGAGTAAACTTGCACAAGCAAAAAATAGGGACACTCCATAAAAAAACTTTCTATATTTTGTAAATTCAAATTTCATAATTTATTTATAACCACAAATCTTTTATTTTTGAAATTTTTCCCTCTTCAAAAAAAGATAATAATAAGCGATTAATAATCATTGCAGAAAAAAGACTGACTAAAATCCCTAAGATAAGAGTAATAGCAAATCCCCGAACAAAGCTGGTAGTAATAAAGAAAAGAATAATTGCAACCATCAAGGTTGTTATATTCCCGTCTCGAATTGAAGACCATGCTCTTTTATAACCTTCTTCAATTGATTTTAAAACACTCTTTCCTTCTTTCATCTCTTCCCTCATTCTTGCGATAATAAGAATATTCGCATCAATTGCCATCCCAATTGACAAAATCACTCCAGCAATCCCAGAAAGTGTCAGTGTTACCGGAATAATTTTAAAAAGAAAAACAACAAAAAGTATATACGTTGAAAGTGAAAAAACAGAAATAACTCCTGGTAAACGATAAGCAAAAATCATAAAAACAGCAACAAGAAGCATTCCTAACATTCCAGCTCGCAAAGAAACTGCTAATGAATCTTCCCCAAGTGCTGGTCCAATACTTTGCTGAGAAACAAGTTCAATCGGAACAGGAAGAGCGCCGATACGTAGATCTCTTGCTACATTATACGCCTCTTCTATCGAAAATCCCCCTGTAATTTGTGCTTCTCCTCCTGATATTTTTTCTTGTACCGTTGCTTCTTGTAAAATAACACCATCAAGAAATGTTGCCAGTGGTTTACTTACATTACGCGCGGTAATCTCTTCAAAAAGTCGTGACCCTTCTTTATTAAAAGTAAGCAAGATTATCGGGTCTTGAGTAACAGGGTGCATAGAAACTCTTGCGTTCTCCAAATGTCTTCCGGTAAGTTTTGTTTCTTTATATGGTTCTTCAAAAATTATTTCCCAGTTATCTATACCGCTGTCTTCAAGGTTAAATAAGTCTTGAACTGTTATATCACTAACTTCTTTCCCAAGGTATCCTGCTACTTCTTCTAACTTTTTCTCTTGCATCTCTGCAATTTCAGGAGAAATTTCTCTAAAATCTAAAAACGGGGTCTCACCAATAATATCAATCGCCCTGTCAAGATCGTGAGCTCCAGGAATTTCTACAACGAGTCTTTCCCCTCTTATTTGTACAGAAGATTCTGCAATTCCATAAAGATTAATTCTACGTTCTATAAGATTACGTAACCCTTCCATTCTTTGGAGTCTTTCACCCGCAGGAACGCCCTCAAAATCTGCTTGATAAAGTAAGTAGGCACCACCCTGCAAATCAAGTCCAAAGATAAAACTCTTCTCTTCTATATAAGGAAGAGAAAAGGGAGTTTTTTCATTTACAAATTCTATTTTTTTATTAAAACCAACTGGAAAAACGATAATATAGCAAAAAAATATTAAAAATAGGAATAAAATTAATGTAATATATTTTGTTTTCATGTTCGATAATATGACACTTTTTTTCTTTTTTGTCAATCGTTATTAATTCGTTCTATGTTTTATTATAAAATAAAACAGTATCTTCCGGATTTTTAGCAAAATTACTTTCCATGACACTTTTTAAACTTTTTTCCACTTCCACAATAACAAGGGTCATTTCTACCAACATTTTTATTTTCAGCACTCTTTTCGTTTACATCCACGTTTCTTCTTATAATTATTCTCGAGGTAGATGGTTTTTGCTTAACTACATTTACTTTTAAAATCCTTTCAATAATCTCTGCTTCTATATTGGTCATCAACTCCCGAAAAGCACCATGACCTTCCCTTTTATACTCTGTAAGAGGGTCTTTTTGCCCGTAAGCTCTTAATTTAACAGCTTCTCTTAGCTCATCCATCATTGTTAGATGATCTTTCCAAAGAAAATCCATTGTTCTTAAAATCACAAACCTCTCAATTCTGTTCATCTCTGCTGTTTCAATCTCTCCTTCTTTTTTTAGATATTCGGCATCATCCCTATCGTGCTTTTTAAAAAGACTAAGAATATAGAATCGTAATCCTTCTTCACTATCTCTGTTTTCTATCTCCGCTCTTTTTAGAACATCGTTTCTTAAATCATAAAACTTTTCTCTATGTTTGAAAAGAACCTCATCATACTGTAAAACATGTCTTCTGGCATCAAAATGATGTCCTTCTACCCTTTTTTGAGCTGATTCAATAATTCCTGAAACATACTTTGCATCAATAGGCATGTCGTCGGGAAGATTAAAGCGTTCCATAAGAGCTTTAATTCTGTCTGCTCCAAAAATTCTCATTAAATCATCTTCCAGTGAAACGAAAAACTGGCTCTCTCCGGGATCTCCTTGACGTCCACATCTTCCGCGAAGCTGATCATCGATTCTTCTTGCTTCATGCCGTTCCGTCCCCAAAACAAAGAGCCCTCCTAAATTACAAACAGCTTCACCCTCGTCTTTTTTTGGCGGATTACCTCCTAAAATTATATCAACTCCTCTTCCTGCCATATTGGTTGCTACTGTAACCGATCCCTTCCTTCCAGCTTGTGCAATAATCTCTGCTTCTTTTTCATGATTTTTAGCATTTAAAACTTCATGCGAGACTCCTTCGCGTTTCAACATTTTCGATAATATCTCGTTTTTCTCAATAGAAACTGTACCAATCAAAACAGGTTGTCCTTTTTCATTTCTTTTTTTTATCTCCTCTATTGTCGCAAGAAATTTTGCCTTTTCCGTTTTATAAACTAAGTCTACTAATGATTTCCTGATAAGCTCTCTATGAGTTGGAATAACTGTAACCTCCATTCCGTACACTTTAAAAAGCTCTTCAGCAGATGTCATCGCTGTCCCTGTCATACCAGCAATCTTTTTATACATCCTAAAAAGATTTTGAAAAGTTACACTTGCCATTGTACTCGATTCCGGCTTAACTCCAACCCCTTCTTTTGCTTCTATCGCCTGATGTAGCCCCCCCGACCATCTCCTCCCGGGCATAAGACGACCCGTGAAATCATCAACGATAATAATTTCCCCATCTTTAATAACATAATTAACATCTCTTTCGTATAACGGTTTTTTTGTTTCAGGATGTTTTGCTTGAGCACGTAACGCTTGCTCTAGATAATAAACAGAGTTCATCCCTTTATCGTCGTAAATATTTTCCACTCCAAGAATTTTCTCTACTTTTTCTATCCCTTCTTCAGTAAGTGTCACCGCCTTCTCTCTTTCATGAACCTCATAATCAGTTCCTGCATTTAGCTTCGGAACAATACTTGCAAACTCTTTATACATCTCCATCTTGTTCTCAAACTCTTCTCCCTCTTCAGGAACTGAGATAATCAGCGGTGTTCGTGCTTCATCAATTAAAATAGAATCAACCTCATCTACAATCGCATAATGAAACTCTCTTTGCACTTTATCATTTAATCCAAGAATCATGTTATCACGCAGATAATCAAATCCAAATTGATTGTTTGTTCCGTAAGTAATATCAGCAAGATATGCTTCTTTCCTACTGCATGGTTTTAGGAAATCTTCTTCAACGTAAAAAGATCCTAGCGTGTCCCTCGTATCATCTTTTTCTTCATCTCCCAATTTATAATAAGGATCATAAACAAAGGACTGTCGATCATTAATACAACCGACAGAAATCCCTAAAAAATGATATACCTGCCCCATCCAAACCGTATCTCTTCGTGCAAGATAATCATTTACAGTAACAATATGAACACCTTTCTTAGTCAAAGCATTGAGATAAGCCGGTAGTGTTGCAGCAAGAGTTTTCCCCTCCCCGGTTTTCATCTCGGCCGTTCTTCCCTGATGTAATACAATTCCTCCTAAAACCTGTACGTCATAATGTCTTTGATCTAATGTCCTTTTTGCCGCTTCACGAACCAAAGAAAACGCCCCTATCAAAAGGTCGTCTAACGATTCACTTTGCGCTCTTTCCTCTAGTTTTTTTGATCTTTCTTTGATTTCTTCTTCGCTAAGATTTTCAACTTCTTTTTCAAAATCATTAATCTCAGAAATAAGAGGATAGATTGTTTTTAGATATTTTTCATTGGGATCACCAAATATGTTCTTTAAAAAAGACACGGTAATATATCAGTTATTTATTTTCTCATTTTCTTTGCTTTCTGTCCGCCCTTTCTTCTCGCTGTTTCTATTTTTTCCTTATATTCTTTTATTTGTCTTTGAAGTTCGTGCTTCACTTCATCAATTGATGCTTTAACGGTTTCAGACACATCTTCTGCTTTAATCACTCTGCCGGGAAGAATCATCTGTGCTTCTGTTCTAAATATTTTTCCTGTTTCTTCTCCCGTAACTTTTTCAATCTCTACTTCCAAAACAATTCTCCCAACTTCTCTCCCCACCTGCTCTTTATCTTCAATTTCTTTCTCTAAAAGGGCCGGGATAAAACGAGAAGCAGAAAGAAGTTTCTTTCTTGCATAATCTTTTAAATGAGGAGTAAGTTCGATGTTTTTTGCTCTGATATTAACTTCCATATCTCTATTTAATTAATAATAATCTAAGAGTAATTTTACCAGATATTTTCCAAGAATCAAATTATCTCCACCTCTTCAAAAACATCAATGTCAAAACGTTGCTTTATTTTCACTTTCACTAAATCAATTAATTCTTTTATGTCATCACCTGTCGCGTTACCTTCGTTGATTATAAAGTTGGCGTGTTTTTCCGATATTTTTGCACCCCCTCTTTTTTCTCCTTTAAGTCCGCATTCTTCAATTAAAAATTTTATTGGAACAAATCCCATTTTTTTAAACTTTTCTGCTTCTTTAAACGTACCGTAAAATTCATCAGTTACAACGGGATTCTTAAAAATACTCCCAGAAGACGGTTCTTCGGGATGATTATCTTCCCGATAACATAAATATTCTTCTAGCTTTTTGTCATCTTCTTTCTTTTTCGTAAAACTCATCTCTGCCCTTAAAATGATATAGTTTTTGTTTTTTTTAAAAATACTTTCGCGATAATCAAACCGGCACTCTTCTCTATTAAAATTTTCTTTTTCCAAATTATCGGTATTAAGCGCTTCAACCCAAGAAACGCAATCCATCATAAAGTCATTGAAAGCCCCTGCATTTCCTCGTATCGCACCACCAATCGTCCCCGGAACTCCTCCGGCCCATTCTAATCCTCTCCCCATCCTTTGATTTATAAGAGTTGCTGCGTCAGAAAGTGTAACGCCCGCTTCTGCGGTTAAAATAATTTCTTCTTCTTTTTCTTTTATCTTATATTCTTCCATCGCCAACAAAATCACCAACCCCTCGTACTCTTTCGGAAATATAATATTACTACCACCTCCTATAACAAGAAATGGTACTTTGTTCTCTTTTGCATATTTTACCCCCTTAATTAAATCTTCTTCATCTTTTGCTTTCAAGAAATATCTTGCAACACTATCAATCCGCATTGTGTTATATTCTTTTAGAGAAACATTTTTTTCTAAAAAACCACTCATAATTTTTTGTAATTAAAAGGGCCGGAAGCGTTAACTCCAATTCTGTGAGTACATGCCTTCCGACCCCTTTTTATTCTAACAAAGGCAAAATAAGTGTCAAGACCTAAAAAAAGCTGCGTTTTACCGCAGCACTTGTTTTTGCTAATAATCTACTGGAGTTTTTCTTCGATAATCCTCTGTAATCAATTTCCCCATCTTTTGTCCGCGGCGTAACCATGTCAGTATAACAACCCTCATCAAGATACATTTTTGTTCCTCCTTTTTTAGTTGTATAAAGATCTTATAAGCAAAAACTTATCCTCCTTTCTTAAAATAAAAATCTCTTCCGAGAAAGAGATTGTTTTTAAAAATGTATAATCAAACCAACCCCTCTCTCTAAAAGAGATCTCCTTTAGCCTTCTTATTTTTGAAGTTAGTCATATTATTGTGGAAAGCAAAAAACCTCGCTCGAGTGAGGTTTTCCGCCGAATTGGAGTCAACATTTCACACCTACCCACTGGATACATATTAGCAAAATAAAAAAATTTGTCAAGAAGAATCATTCTGAAAAGTTTTTTAAAAATATTTTAAACTGAGAATAAAAAGATTTTAAAGAAAGACGAGCGAATAACATTATTCCAACAGCACAAACAAAAAGATCCGCAGTACGAAGCGCAATAGCAACAACAACGCCAAAGACAACTCCTATCCCCATTGCTTTGAATGCAAGAGCTAATATCGCTTCAAGTGCCCCCAAAGATGCTGGAAGAGGTAAAATCATTGAAAGAATGACAAAGCCATAAGCAACTACAGCATCACCAATATCAAGAGAGCCGACAACGAAATAAACAATCAAAAAAACTCTCAAAAGAAGTAAAAAATGACGCAAAAAACTGAGCGCCATTCCTTTTAAAAAATCTTTTTTCTTTTCTGAAAAAAAGTTAATTATTTTTTTCTCGACATCGACAACTGATTTTCCGTTTTCGTTTTCGTCAAGATATTTCTTCGCTACTCCTAAAAAACGAAAAATCCCGTCTAAAAAACTTTTCTTTTTTAAAACTCTTTCATAGAAAATAAAAAGAAAAAAAAGAATTGAAAAAATGGTTCCTATCGCATAAATAAAAAGTGTCTTGTGAAAAATAGTGCTGTAAAAAAGAAAAAGAACCGTCCCTAATATTAGAAAAAAAACATGTGCCGTAATATCCATTATCTTGTCGGTTAATGCAGAAAAAGCACTTTTTTTAACGCCCACTTCTTTTTCCATTAAAAAAATACGTACCGCCTCTCCTCCAAAAAGTGAAAATGGGGTAAGAAAATCCACAGTAAATCCTTTAACAAGATAGCTCATGGTGGTCAGTAAGGAAACGTTTTCGTTCTCTGACCGCAAAATCTCTTTCCAACGAACAGCACCAACAAGTACAATTAAAAAAGTTACTAATAAAATAATAAATCCTTCTGGTTTTAAAAAAAGAGAAATAGCGCCAAAAATTGTTTCAGTGCCGGCCTCTTTTACTACAAAATAAAAGAGAGAAACACCGACAAAAAAAGCAAGAAAAAACTTTATAAAGTTCTTCATTTATTTTTTTAAAAAAGAATTAATTACTTTGCGAGTGTTCTCTCCAACATATCCTGTTCCTTTTAAAATACCTAACGGCTGAAGAATTTTTTCATAATGCATTTCCTGAAAGCGGATGACAGCACTTTTGGTAAGATTATAAAAATTTCCCGTAATAAGCCCCTCTGGATAAACTTCTTTTCCTTGATTCTTCAAAAAATATTGCAAATTCTTTACTTCATCAGAACCAATCATTCCATAATAAAGATCACTTTCTATTTTTCTGGTGATGGTTATTTCAGGAATTTCCCTTCCCAACAAAGAATATAATTTTTTAATTGCTTCTAACAAAAGAATAATTTTCTCCTGCATTTTCTGAGTAGTTTCATCGTCGGGGGCTATAATCTCTTCTTCAATCTCAATTGCGAGTTTAAACTGTTGTGTTCTCTCAGCTCCATCAAAACCAATAAATTTCTGCTGTAAAGACGGAATAACAGTAACCGACTCATAAACTGAACTAAAATTTTCAACAACTATACTCCCTTTGTTTTTCTCGTCTGTTTCTAGAAAATGAATATCACATTCTTTATTTTTTTTACACAAGATATAAGGAACTACAAATTTTCCTCCTCCGGAAAAATTCAAATTAAAAGTTCCGGAAGCACCAACAAAACGAAACCAGTTCCCTGCCCAGTTCTTCGTCTGATAACTTATCTCGTGAAACCCTTCGTCTCGCGTAGTAATAAAAACAGTCGTTGGATAAACATTAAGATTATTTAAGTTTTCATTTTTAAAACAGTACTGTTCTCCGTAATAACAATTGTTCAAATAAACAGCTATCTTGAAGTCGGTAAATATCTCAGAAAATGTCTTTTTATGCTTTCCTTTTAAAAGAGCATAATCAATACTTGGGATTCCAACAAGATTCGTTTTTAAAGAATCAATTAAAATTTCTTTTCCATAATGATCTAAAAGATATTGAGCAAAAATATTTATTACTCCATAGTCAGCAATTTGTTCGGTCCATTCTGTGAGAGAAATGTCCGGATCACGTAAAAAATTCTTTACTCTTCCCTGAAGATTGCTTCCTTTGTATTCTTTATCGTATCCAAGAATAGTAATAATCGCTTCTGCCCGTAATTCGTTGAGCCAAACTTCTTCATCTATACCATGCTTCTTGTTTTTTTCATTAAACGTAATCAAGTGAATATATTCATGAGCCAGATATCCTGGGAGACCAGAATTCCCTATCAGGTCAGTATTTAGATAAACAATATTTTTTTCATTAGATTGAGGGTATTGATATATCGAATACTGATCCCCTGTTCGAAAGTATCCTCCAGAGCCTTTTTCCATCGGATGAAAAAGAACAGAAATACGATCGTCATAACCAACCATATTATGCTTTGGTACTTCTCCAAAATCTTTTTTAATTTCGGGATAAATTTTGTTTTCGAATTCATTCCCAAGATTATAGGCTACATTTTTATACTCCTTCTTTTTTTCTTCATCTAGTGTTTCCCACCAAACTTGGTCAAAGTAAAAATAGATATAGTTAGTCACTAATTCTAATTTTGCGTCAACACTTTTTCTTTTTTCAATGTCGTGTGTTGGTTCTACAAAAAGCCTTTCATTACTTCTTGCAAAAACAGGAGTAGCAGAAAAAAGCAACAACAAACAAAATAATATAATCTTTTTTTTTATCATTTTTTGTTCCCAAAAAGGTAGGTAAAGCGATAATAAACCGATCCTAGGTGCTCATGAAAAGCAAGGTCAGAATTTCTTAAATTTTGAGAATTAGGCAAAAAATCAAACAACCGATATACCGGTATTCTTCTTTTTTTGAAATCTGTTGGAGCCGGTATTGGATTAGCACCTAGTCTTTGAAACTCTACAAGTGATCTTTCCATGTGAAAAGCAGAAGTTACCAAGAAAAACGGTTCTTCTCCTACAATCTCTTGGACATTAATAACATTTTCTCGTGTATTGCGCGATTTACCTTCAATAATAATGTCTTCTTCGTCAACTCCACGATTAATAAAAAAACTTCTCACCGCCTGTGCGTCTTCACTTGTCGCAATAATTGGATCTGTCCCCGAAATGATTATTTTCATTTCTCCTTCTGAAAGATGCCAGATACGTAAAGCTTCATTTCCACGTAAAACATCACTTTCTCTTCCTCCTAAAAGGAGTACCGTACTTTCGGCTCTCCCCATTTCTTCTGTTGAAAGAACCTTATACTTCTCTTCTAGGGACATTAAAAGAAAATCAGTTACCGGGGTTATCGAAAAAATGTAATATAGAAAAACACTAGAAAAAAGAAAAATTCTCCCCCATTTTTTCTTTTTCTTCAACAATAAAAACCCGATAACAGCAAATAAAAAAACAAAAGCACTGGGCATCAATAGGTTTTGGATTGTTTTCAATATAATCATAACATTAATTATAACAAATTTTTTCGTTAGAAAATAGTACGTAACGTCTTTAAAATGATAATAATATCAAGAAAAAAAGAACGATTCTTAATGTAATAAAGATCGTATTTAAATTTTTCTTCAGCCTCTTTGACGTTCATTGAAGGAGGATAGTTAATCTGCGCCCAGCCAGTAAGTCCCGGGCGAACAAGATATCTCAATCTGTAAAAAGGAATTTTCTTCTCGAACTCTTCCGCTAGTGTAATAATCTCTGGCCTTGGACCGACAAAACTAATGTCTCCTTTCAATATATTGTATAGTTGTGGTAGTTCGTCTAAATGCGTTTTTCTTAATATTTTTCCCACTCGAGTTATCTCGCTTCCATCTTCTTCTCTCCAAGGTGTTCCTTCTTTTTTTGGATTATCATACATAGTTCGAAATTTGTACAAAGTAAACTTCTTTCCCCCTTCTCCTTTTCTTTCTTGTTTATACAAAGTCTTTCCTTTAGAATCAATCTTAATTAAAAGTGCAATAAATGGAAAAATAAGTAGTAAAATAATAATCCCTACAGAAGAGGTTGTAACCTCAAAAAATCTCCTAATAACCTCGTTAATCTTATCTTTCGGTTTTGAAATATTTTCTAAAAACCACCATTCATTTAAAGATCTCAAAGGAGCTTTTCTTGTTATTTCTTCATAAAGGCTAAAAAACTCCATATATTTTACATCCAAAGGAAAAGAAGAAAACACCTTTTTGATGACTTTTTTGTCTTCTTTTAAGTCTGAAGAAAAAACAAGTATTTCAATATTTTCGGAAATCTCTTCTACCTTCTCAAAATCATCAAAGATTTTTATCTCTTTCATCATGCTTGATGGAACTTCTTCCCGGGTATAAATACCAATAATCTCGTAGTCAAAAAGATCGCTTCTCAGTATCTCGCCCATCTCTTCACAATAACCAATAAAAAATATCTTTTTTCTGAAATTTTTTAATCCCGTTAATCGCAAAAACAGAACTCTCCAAAGTGAAGAAAGAATAACAAAGTTTAAAACCGTCAAAAATAATATAGCACGCGGAGTTAGTTCTAGTTGTGGTTGGAAATAAAAATAAACTGTTCCGGTCGCAATCGCTAAAAAAATAAAAACAACAATTCCTCTTAAAAAAGAAATTTTCTTCTTGAAAAGAGATATTTCATAGAAATCTAAAATGAAATAAATAAAAGCCCAAATAAAGAAAAGATACAAGAAAGGTTCTTGTAAATCGTTAAATATCTTTACATCTGGCAAGCCCATTTTTCTTAAAAAAAGCGCCAGGTAAAGTGACCAATAAAAGATAAGAAAATCTCCTATTAAAAGAGATGTCCAAAAAATTTTATTCTTTGTATTCATAGTATTAGTTTATCTCCTTTCTTAATTTTATGCTCTTTACACCACCCTGCGTCTACTTCGATTACATATTGAACAGCGGCTAACGGAGAAAAAATTTCAGGATAGGTTTCCGGATAAATATTGTCGGTTATTTCTACAACTTCTCTCTGTGAATTAATCCAAATAATGTCAATCGGAAAGTTCATTTCTTTCATCCAAAAAAGAGGAATAGTTTCTTCTTGGAAGACAAAAAGCATTCCATCTACGCTCATTTCTTCTATTCCCGAAAGTCCTCTGCTTCGTTCTTTCTCACTTTCCACAATCCATACTTTAATCCGCTCATCTCCAAGTTGAATATCAAAAACACCTTTTTTTTGATTATTTGCTAGAAGAAGCAGCGTCCCGCAAAAAAGAACTACAACAATAATTTTTAATATCTTCATCCCTTGATAAGGAGGTATTTGTTTTGTTTTACAGCAAAAATACCATCTTCTTCTTTGTTTAAATATACCGCTTCGGGTTGCATAAAAAACACTCTTCTATAATTTATTCCAAAGATTTCACTTTGTTCTGGACCCCTTTCAAGAAGAACGTTCTCTCCTTTAGAAAAAATTATTCTTTTGTTGTCTGTTTCTCCAAACATTTTTTTTCCACAATCTACAGGAATCCATCCTACATCTTGAAGGTAGAACTCCATCCAAAAATGAAAATCCTGTTTTTTTTCAATTTCTCCCCAAGCACCAACAACAAGTCTTGTTGGTATCTCAACAGAGCGCATCAAAGTTATACAAAGAAAGCTTATTTCTGCGGCATTTCCGTTCTTACTTTCAAAAACCCTAATCGCTCCCCTTTTGCTCTCCGACTCTTTATAATCAATATTTTCACAAATCCAGTTATATATCATTTTCGCCTTTGCAAAATGGCTTGATCCGTTTACTGTTATTTCTTTTGCAACCTTTAATATGTTGTCTGTTTGACCAAGCTGTCTTTCACTTTTTGTATATCTTCTGAAAAGTGCAGACGCTTTATCGTATTGTTTCGTTTCCCAATTATCAGCATTTAATTTAACTTCATATTCATCCAAAGTAAAATTAATTCTAATCTGTTTTTTGCCCAAAATATTTTTTGAAAAATCAAAAAAACCGATAAGATTTTCATTTTCCTTATCCTGGTAATCTTTTTTTCCTTCACTATAATCTGAGTACGTAACTTTTTGACTATCCCAATCCTTCATTTGGGAAATCCACAAAAGAAAACTACTCGGACGATTCAACGCAGGAAAAAAGACTTTGTCGCTTCCATAAATCTTTTTCGCATTTTCTCTCATTTCGTCTTCGGTAGCATTTTTGAATGTAAAATTACTATCTCTCGAAAGAAAATTAACATCCATCTCCCAAATAAAAATTCCTTTTTTTCTTTCTGGATTTTTATACTCTATCTTCATATTGTTAATTTTAATACAATTTAGAAGAAATACAAATAAAAAAGAGCATTTCTGCTCTTTTAAAATAGTCTTTTGACGTATTCTGCGAGTAATAAAGCTTCTTCGTGAAGTTCTCCCAAACTTCTATCTCTTTCCTCCGGTAAAACAAACCTTTTCCACCCTAACAGCGTTCTCTCGTGTCTAATCGTCCAGCAAAGTTCATCCTTTTTCTTTCTGGTCTTGTTATACTTTCCAATAATCTCCATCGCTTTTATGTAGCTTTTTTTATCGCTAGAAAGAACAACGCATGGATAACTTCTTTTTCCTATGTCGAAACCATCATAATGCCCGGCGCATGAAGAAGATGTGATAACATCCACGTTGTTTAGCACAATCACTAATTCTTCAACACCTTTTTCAATCTGAATTTCTTTTTTACAAAAGGTACATTTGTTCTGGAATCCTTTGATGTAAATTGTCTTTTTTTGACAGTTATCACAGATAAGAAAACATTCCATCTTCATCCCTCCTTTCCTTTACCATACTATGTATCGTGATGTATTTCAAGTTTTCCTTTCATCTCGTTAACATACAAAGAAACCATTTCCTTAAGTTGTTCTACTTCTCCTTTTTTTAACTGGAGAAGACCTTCTTTCTCAAGATCTTCTTTGGTAATTTCTTTCTCTCTTACTTGAGAGTTTTCATGATTTAACGACAAATAGTCTAAATAAAC
>Ga0075120_10000602_pt1 | contig 29492 bp, 28 predicted proteins | sample AntAceMetag02UKL_FD_69792 | JGI IMG/M metagenome (GOLD analysis project Ga0075120, IMG submission 69792) | Saline lake microbial communities from Ace Lake, Antarctica - Antarctic Ace Lake Metagenome 02UKL | ecosystem: Environmental > Aquatic > Non-marine Saline and Alkaline > Saline | place...
GCTTGAGCAGACCCATTGGAAAGTCAGTGGTAAAAACAGTGCCACCCAGATTCTCGGCCTTAACCGGAGCACCCTGCGCGCCCGTATGCGCAAGTTTAACATCACCAAACCCTAATTTTTTTAATTCTACCCCGCTATTTGCGACTCTTTTCCTGTTAGCCAAATGAATTAATGGGTCATATATGACCTATTGTTCGAATAAGACCCTTTTCCTGGTCTTTGCAGCATCGATTAATACGAATCCTACAATATTATTATGATGATAAATCAATATGTTAAGAAAAATAATTCCAAGACCACACTCCCGGCACAATGATTGCCTTATATGTTTAATAAATATAACAAGGAAGGAGAAAATTATGAAGCTAACCAAATCAGGTCTTGAATTAAAAACACTGGTTGAAAAGGAAAAAGAAAAAGCCAAAGCATGATAAAAAAAAATATTCTGCATTTAAAAAAATACATTCTGCATGGTGCTTTGGCTGTCGTACCTGTTGCATTGGTATTTATGCTCATCTATACTATCGGATTTGTAACCGGATCCATGGTGAATATCAATTCCGGTGAAAAACTGCTGAAAGTGTTCATACCGACACCTCCCAATCCCCTAAGCGGAACCATGATTATTTTAAAGGAACAACAGGTGATTGATCCGGGCTGGACAATTGATGAGGCAATCCGCACCGTCATTTCCGCAGGCATCATTGGCCCAAAACAAATTCAACTCCAAAAACCCGAATTAACAAAGCAGGATTGATGATTATATCATGAAAGAATCCTTTCGATTATTACTATATAATATCCGTTATGGAACCGGATCCGGATGGAAGTTTCATACACCGCTTCCCTTTAGCGGATACCTGAAAAAAACTCAAAAAAATACACAGGAGATCACCGAATTTATTAAATTTGTAAACCCTGATCTGGTAGGGTTAGTAGAGGTGGATGGCGGTTCAAGAAGAGCGGAAGGTGTAAGTCAGGCAAAACAGATTGCCAATGGTCTTGAACACTATTTTTCTTTTAAATCAAAATATAATAAAACCTTGCTTAGCCACATCCCTATTGTAAGAAAACAAGGCAATGCCTTTCTTGCAAAAAACAGGATAATCAGTCAGCGGTACCTCTATTTTGAAAGAGGAATCAAACGCCTGGTCATTGAAGTGGAATTGGATCATATGATTTTTTTTATTGTACATCTTTCCATCTTTGCCAAACGCCGTAAAGATCAGCTAATTGAGTTGGGAAACTTAGTGAACAACTGTAAAAAACCGGTAATAGTATGTGGTGATTTTAACGTGTTTTACGGGAGCCGGGAGTTGAATGAATTCCTTGCCATTACCCGGCTCAGGAGTGCCAACCTATCCAATGTATTCACCTTTCCCAGCAGGAAACCAATGTGGGAACTGGATTATATTTTTCACAGTACTAGTATCACGATCGACCACATGGAAGTACCACGCATCAGATTATCTGATCACCTTCCCCTGATCTGTGATTTTACATTAACAGGCAAAGGATAGAGTATGCAGCTATGGGAACCCATATTGATTGTCATGGTATATGCTTATCTCTGTGTTGTGATTGTTTATCTACTTTTGGAAAACAGGGAGACATCAACCACATTTTCATGGCTCCTGGTTTTTATTTTTATGCCGTTTGTAGGAATTGTGCTCTATTTTCTGTTTGGAAGGGGTATTAAGAAAAAGGTTAAAAAAAAATTGATCCGCCAGGACCTGGTGCATCGACTGTCAGATACCCATGATCAGCTGATCAAACAGCAGGAAAAGGCGATTGAAGCTCTGCAGCATCAATATGCTTCTTCTGAAAACAAAAAGTTGATACGGCTTCTGTATAAAAATTCGGATTCAATTCTGACGCGATTGAATACGCTACAGGTATTTTTCAGCGGGAAAGAAAAATTTGAGGCGTTGATTGATGACCTGAAAAACGCAAAAGACTATATCCATATGGAATACTTTATCTGGAAAGCTGATAACCTGACTGCTGAGAGGAATACATAACCGGTGGCAGGCGATTTCCGGCATGGCGCGATACCCATATCCGTATACAGGGAGAAGCTGTTGCGGTTTTACAGGGAATTTTTTCAGTTTCCTGGACAAACACCACAAAAGAAATCCTGGATATGAAAGTATATATACCGGCTCAATTTCCTCCTTGTGAAAATAAGCATATTCAAGTGACTGCATCAGGGCCTGATTCACAATGGGAGTCCATCAAGCAGCTCTATTTTTTGTTGATATCATCAGCAGAACGATCTGTTTTTGTCCAAACGCCTTATTTTATTCCTGATGCGAGCATTGTTATGGCACTTAAAACAGCCGCCTTAAGCGGCATTGATGTTCATATCATGCTCACCGGATGGATAGATAAACGTCTGCCTTACTGGGCAGCTTACACTTACATGAAAGACCTGCTGGAAGCAGGTGTCCGATTATTTTATTATACCGGAGGATTCATGCATGCCAAAACCATTGTCGTAGATTCTCAGATTTGTTCTATTGGAACTGCTAATATGGATCTTCGCAGCTTTACACTAAATTATGAAATCAATGCACTGATCTATGATGAAGCCACAGCTAAAATTATGGAAACACAGTTTATGATTGACATAGAATCCTCAAGAGAATTTACCCTGGACGACTATGGTCGTCTGCCTGGATTAAAGCAACTGAGAAATAGTTTTGCTAAGCTTTTTGCCCCCCTGTTGTAAACTTCTGAACCTATTAATACGATTCCTGTTCTGATCGCAAAAAAGGTCCAATATGACCGATTGGGCATATCAGACCTTTTTTTGATTTTAGGGAAGCCTTCAAAACACCGGTCACTTCATTCAAACATCCTTGAAAAATCAGGGTGATGGGTGATTCTGCCTTTCTTATTGCTCACTGGCACAATGATTGCCTTATAGATTGTTAATCAGGACTATCGCTGATGGTTCAAAAATATTGCCAGTTTAATCAAAAAGGGCCACATCATATTATGGGTGACAAGGGAAAAAGAGACAAAGGCAAATGATTGGAGCAGAAAAAAGAAAACCGTAATCAAAAAAAGCAAAAAAATATCTTCCAATAATTAATGAGGTGATTGTAATGATCGTTGTCAAAATAATTATAAACGTTCTTCCAGAAAAGCAAATGGAACTTTTACAGACACTTCTTTCGCTGATCGAACCGGTTCAAAAAGAAGAAGGCTGCAACAGCTATGCTATCTTTAGTGACATCAGTGACAAAAACAGCTTTTGTGTAATGGAAGAATGGACAAACCAAAAAGATTTGAACACCCATTTAAAGTCCCTTCGATTCGGAGTGCTGCTTGGAACAAAACCCCTTTTACTTGAACCGCCAATTATACAGATTCACACCGCTACCCATGTTCAAGGAATGGCAGCTGTTGAAGTAGCCAGAGCCCAAGGAAAAGAATAAAAAAGGAGTATCATCCCATGATAAACGACGAGCTAAATAACCTATCAATTTACATGAAGCGGTTTAAAGAGGAATTCGCCAAATTGCCGGCATTTCTTCATCCAGGAAAAGGCCTAAAGATTCTGCTTGTATTGGCTGCGATAGCATATCTGTGCTTTGCCTTTTTATTTGTTTATGTACAACCGGATGAATATGGAATTAAAGTGGTCCGGGTGGGCTTGACTCGCGGTGTTCAAAAGCAGATTTATCATGCCGGGCTTACTTTTGTCCTGCCCTTTGGACTGCAGCAGATGTATCGCCTGCCCAAGGGCATCCAGGTCCTGGAACTAACCAATTTTCCTGAAACTGCCGCAGGAGGCGCCAGAAAAGATCGGGCCGCACACATCCAGACCTCGGATGGTTTTTTTGTGGATGTGGATGTGTCCATGCTCTATCACATCAAGGACCCCTATCTTGTGTTTACCACCATAGGTCCAGGCAAGCTTTATGAAGATAACGGCATTATTCCCAAAGCCGAGCCTGCCTTGAAGGAGACCCTGGGAAAACTGACAACCGAAGAATTTTACAACAGCCCCATGCGAGTGAAAAAAGCGGAGGAAGCCAAGGAAAAACTCAACCGGGAATTAAATATAAAGGGGATTGAGGTTGACCAGGTGCTGGTGCGGTATTTTAAATACAGCCCGGAAATCCAGAAAAATATTGAAGCAAAAAAACTACAGGACCAGATGGTCTTTACCAACCAGGCAGCTGCCCGGGCAGCAAAGGAAGAAGCAGAGCTGAAAAAGATTGTCCAGGAAGGTATGGTGATTGCCGCAGTTGAAATGGAAAAGGGAAAGGCCTATGTTACCCGTAAAATTGCAGAAAAGGATCTTTATGTCCGCAGTATTAAGGCCAATGCCGACCTTCTGGTAAAGCTTGCCGAAGCAGAACGGGTGCGCCTTAAAAATGATGCCCTAAAAGGAATCGGTTCTGATCGTATGGTGGGATTGAAAATGGCAGAGGCATATAAGGGACTTGATTTGATTATCCTGCCCAGTGATGGAGCTCATGGGGTCAACCCTTTAGATTTAAATAATACCCTTCAATTATTCGATGTACGTCAGGGAGGTGAAAAATGAAGCGTTTATTCCTTCTGTCCATTTTGTTAATCTTTTTATTTGCATTAACCGGCTGTATTCCCCATACCACAGGAGAAACCGAAGTAGGGGTCAGGACCCGTAAAATTGGTCTATTTGCTCCCAAAGGCGTGGAAGACAGGGTATATGCCCAGGGTGCCACCTATTTCTTTTTGCCGTTTATCAATGATTGGCATACCTTTGATACCAAGCTTCAGAATCTGGAGATGACATTTTCCAAGACCCGAGGAGACCGCCGAAGTCAGGATGATCTGCTATTTAAAACAACCGACGGTAATGATATCAGCCTTGATGTGATCATTGCCTACCGAATTGATGCCTTAAAAGCCCCTTATATTCTTCAGTACGTAGCAAGAGACGATTCCACACTGCGGGAAACCATTGTCAGGACTGTTGCTAGAAGCAAACCAAGGGATATTTTCGGAGAGCTTAAAACGGAAGCCTTTTATGTTGCAGAGGAAAGAGAAACCCAGTCAAACAAGGCCAAAGCAGCATTAGACGACATCCTTGGACCCATGGGAATTGTTGTGGAAAAAGTGCTCACCAACGATTACCGGTTTAACGCGGAATACACAAAAGCAATTGAGGACAAGAAGGTTGCGGATCAGCAGGTGGAAAAAAATAAATCTGCCCAGCATGCCGCCCTAGAAGAATACAAGCGCAAACTGGAAGAAGCCCGGGGAGAGGTCAACAAAATGGTGGCAGATGCTGACGGTCAATACCTTAAGGACAAGATTGAGGCTGATGTTTATCAGGAGCAGCAGCAGCTTCTTGCCAAAGCCATAGAAGCAGAAGGGATTGCCGAAGCCAAAGGTATCCGGGAAATGAACAATGCCCTGGCAGGTTCAGGCGGTGAGACCATAGTAAAACTGAAAATTGCCGAAGCGCTTGAAGGAAAACGGATCATTCTGCTGCCGGTGTCCGAGGGGGGAATGAATCTTAAAACTACAGACATCAATCGGTTGATCGAAACATTGGGGGTAAAGGCATTGTCCAAAAGTTCAAAACTCGAATAGAGGGCAGTCTGCTAATACCTCACAATAGATATACCAAAGGAAATGACCATGAAAAACAAGCATATCTGGGAAATTATTAATCTATGCATCAGCATTAACCAAAAGGCCATTGAAACTTATGTCAAATTGTCTGAGGCTGAAACGATTGAAGCACTTAAAGTCATTTGGATTCAGATGGCAGATGAGGCACAAATTCATGCCGCCTTTTGGAATATAGCTAAAGAAAAAGCACATGAATACTGGCTCCCCACATTTTTTGATGATCCGCTGGCCACAAAAAATGAGCTGGAAGTCTTATTGCCGAAAATTGATGTGCTCTCAAATCGCTGGGCCGAAAACCAGATATTAGAAAATGCGCTGATCCTGGCATACCGTCTGGAGTACCATATGCTGAATCCGGCTTTTGAGCATCTTTTTCATGCATTAAAACCGCTGGCCGGTGACATCCACGCGTCTGACACCTATGATCGGCATATTAAACGATTCATAGACATGTTCATCCAATATGGTGACATAACGCCCGAACTGGAACTGCTGGGTGAAACGTTGCAGAGCCTCTGGCAAAGAAACAAGACTCTGGTGGAGATTTCGATAATTGACGGATTAACAGGGCTGTTGAATCGTCGCGGATTTTTAATCCTTGCCCTTGAGCTGTCCTATCTGGCCAAGAGAAAAAAAGAAAATATCGCTGTCTTTATGATCGATATTGATCATTTTAAAAAAATTAACGACCGATATGGTCACCCCAGAGGAGACAAGGTGTTAAAGGCAGTCGCTAAATCATTTAAAACCCATGTCAGGAAATCAGATGTCATCTGCAGATATGGCGGTGAAGAATTTATCATACTATTTCCCGATATTCTCCCGACCGCCTTGCCTCGCATAGCTGAGAAAATCAGAGAAGGTGTTGAAAGAACAAGGGTTGGTGATATCCGGGCGACCGTCAGTATCGGAATTGAGCATGGTGTCATTCAAGGTAATCCGGAGAAAACATTATTTTCCTTTATTTCAAAAGCAGATGAACGACTATACAAGGCCAAAGACAATGGCAGGAACTGCGTTGTCATGGAATCCTGAAAAAGGCGAACTCCATGTTGAAAAACTCTCAAAAAACCCCGATTAAAAGTATTAAAGACAGATTGTTAGATCTGTTTGGAATGGCCGGTACCTCTGATAAAAAAGATGTCACGGCTTCTCCAACCCGCTTCAGTGTCTGGCCGTTGATCCTCGGTTTTATTATTTTGAACTACGTTGGACAGCTGGTGTTGGCCCCGAAGATAAAAACCATTCCCTACAGTCAGTTCAAGCAAGCCATGGCTGACGGCAATGTCAGTGATATTACCATCGGCCCTGAGGCAATTAGAGGTACCATTAAAGGAACCCCGAGCAGTGAATTTGTATCGGTTCGGGTGATGGATCCGGATCTGGTGAAACAGATGGATGACCTCAATATCGGTTATTCAGGTCGCTCAGATAATAAATTTCTCGGCAATCTTTTGTCCTGGATTCTACCACTGGGCTTTATTTACCTGATTTGGCGGTTTACCACAAAAAGCATGAGCGCTGGTGCTGGCGGGGTCATGTCTTTTGGTAAGAGCAAGGCCAAAATTTTTGCTGAGAGCGACACAAAGGTCTCTTTTGAAGATGTAGCCGGAATCGATGAGGCCCAGGAAGAATTACAGGAAGTGGTTGATTTTTTAAGCACCCCTGAAAAATTTCAAAAACTGGGTGGCAGAATACCCAAAGGTGTTCTTCTGGTGGGACCACCTGGAACCGGAAAAACCCTTCTGGCAAGAGCAGTTGCCGGCGAGGCAAAAGTACCTTTTTTCAGCATCAGCGGATCAGAGTTTGTGGAAATGTTTGTGGGTGTAGGTGCAGCCCGTGTCCGCGACCTTTTCTCCCAGGCCGCAGCTCAAGCGCCTTGTATCATATTTATTGATGAGCTGGACGCCCTGGGAAAAGCCCGGGGAATGAATGTTATGGGCGGTCAGGATGAACGGGAGCAGACATTAAACCAGTTGCTGGTTGAGATGGACGGGTTTGACACCAACAAGGGGGTTATCATCATGGCAGCCACCAACCGGCCCGAGATCCTGGATCCGGCTTTGATGCGCCCGGGAAGGCTGGATCGGCAGGTATTGGTGGATCGTCCGGATATCAACGGACGAGAGGCCATATTAAAGATTCATTCCAAAAATGTCTTGTTAGACCCTGAAGTGGACCTGAGCAAGATTGCCGGTCGGACCCCGGGATTTGTGGGAGCTGATCTTGCCAATATCATCAATGAGGCGGCGCTGCTGGCTGCACGAAATGATAAGGAAAGGGTTGAATCATCAGACATTGATGAGGCCATTGACAGGGTGATTGGCGGACTTAAAAAAAAGAACCGGATGATGAATGCCAAAGAAAAAGAGATTGTGGCTTTTCATGAATCCGGCCATGCCATCGTTGCCGAATCTGTTGATTTTGCTGATCCCGTGCATAAAATTTCCGTTATACCCCGGGGGATAGCAGCCCTTGGATATACACAGCAGCAGCCCACGGAAGATCGGTACCTGATGACACGGTCAGAATTAATTGACCGTCTGGCTGTTCTTCTGGGTGGCAGGGTAGCAGAGGAGCTGGTCTTTAATGAGATTTCAACCGGTGCTCAGAACGATCTTCAACGGGCGACTGATATAGTCCGGTCTATGATCACCGAATACGGTATGAGCGATCGGCTGGGACTGGTAAGCTATGATCGTCCTCGTCAATCCATGTTCATGCCTGAAGGGTATTCACCGGCTAAAAGCTACAGTGAAGCAAAAGCAGCCGAAATTGACGAAGAGGTTTCCAGGCTGATGGAACAAGCCCATCAGCGTGTGCAAAAAATTCTGTCTGAGAAAAGAAGCATTCTTGATGAATTGGCAGCTCTTTTATCGGTACAGGAAACTGTCCTGGGTGATGAGCTCAGGAAGATGATGTTAAAAAATTAAAATTTTTTCAGGGGGACCGCCTTCAAGCTTTTCTTAAACTTACTATTATGTCAGATCGGATTTGTGGCATAGATCATTCATCCGATCTGAGAAAGCGGTTATGCGGAATGGGTTATGGTTACAACATATCAAGATTACTATAAAATGTTTGGGCTCAAGCGAAATGCAACAGCAGAGGATATTAAAAAAGCCTACCGGAAATTGGCTCGAAAATATCATCCAGATATTAACAAAGAGAAGACAGCTGAAGAGAATTTCAAAAAAGTTGCCGAAGCCTATGAAGTGTTGAAGGATCCTGAAAAGCGCAAACTTTATGATCAATTGGGGGATGAATGGAAAAATGGGCAGGATTTCAAGCCGCCGCCTGAATGGAAACATCAACAGTCTGATGCACAATCCGATCACAGAAAATTTTATAACAGCAAAGGGTTCAGTGATTTTTTTGAGGATTTATTTAGGGCTGACGCCGGGCAACACAAACAGTCAAATGATTCTGCGCATGGAAGTTGGAATTTTCCAGGGCAGGATCATGAAGCAAAAATAAAAATTAGTTTGGAGGAAGCTTATTCAGGTACGACTAAAAGTATCAGCTTGCAGAGCTTTGAAATCGATATTAAAGGACAGGCGACGCCGGTGACTCGGGACTACCAGGTTAAAATTCCAAAGGGAATAAACGACGGTACTAGAATCCGTATGACCGGAAAGGGAGGCCCCGGTGTGAACAGCGGACCTCCCGGTGATTTGTACTTAAAGGTCAATTTTATTCCCCATCCCCGATTTAAAGCGGTCGGGCATAATCTGAACATGGAAGTACCGATTACACCTTGGGAGGCTGCACTTGGGGCCACAATAATCGTCCGGCTGCTGGATGGACAGATAGATCTGAAAATCCCGGCTGGTATCCAATCCGGAAAAAAAATGCGTATCAAGGGAAAAGGCTTGCCCAAACGAATGAATGGCAATGGTGATCTTTATGCATGCATGACCATTTTAATGCCGAAAACATTGACTAAAAAACAAAAGGAGTTGTTTGCCGAACTATCCAAAATATCGGATTTCAATCCGCGTGATTCCTAATGGAGATTACAGATGGCAAGAAATTTTTATCATATTATTCATTACCAAAATGAACTTTACCCGACATCTTCCGAGCTTGTTTCGATAGATGAGCTGGCCAGGTTATCAAAACAGCACATCGATATGATCAATTTTATGGTGGATTGGGGACTAATCGAGCCTTCTATAAAGGATCCGCAACCTCTTTTCTATGAAGCTACGGTTCCAATAATCTGGAAAATTATGCGGTTACGAAAAGATTTGGGGGTAAACTGGTCCGGTATTGGCGTTATACTGACCCTTTTAGAACGAGTTGAAAGTCTGGAAAAAGAGGTTGTTCGACTGGAACAAAATTCCAATATCATCAAATAGGTTAGGATCGGAATAGTCCATTTTGATTTCCTATGATGTTTATCAGTGGCTTTATTAGTTTATTCAGAAGATGGCTGTGGCAATTCCATGTGAATGGAAGAACAATCCAATTAACCTATCACACAGGCTGGAGAAAAAGCACGCACAGAAAATTGATGTGCCTCAGATACAAGCTCCTGTTGATAGATTTTATAGTGAAGGTATGGATGAAATAATGTTTACTTATATGGGAGGAATTTAGATGAAATCAGGAATACTTAAATCGTTTGTTATACTTACGATATGTTTTTTATTTTTTGGTGCAGGGTTTGCATATACTCCGGAAGGTGAAATAAATGTCCGTGTGATTGGCCATGAAACCAAAATTACTTTTCAGGAAATTGATAAGAATAAAATTTTAGTTTCAGCCCTTGATGCTGAAAATAATCCAATTGAAGGGTTGATGCTGGATGATTTTAAGTTAGAAAAAGGCGGTATAAAAGCAAACATAATATCAGCTGAAGTCCTGAAAACCAGGAAAGATGTTCCCATAAATTATATTTTAATGGTGGACAACTCGCTTTCAATGAAGGACCGTAAAGCAGTACAACCTCTTTTGGATTCGCTGGACGAGTTTTTAAAAATTGTCAGGCCCATTGATGATGTCGATGTTGTGGTTTTTGATGGAAAAAAAATTTTTAGAGCCGATGGCCATAATTTAAGATTAAACACTTTTAGATCAAACAATACTGAAGCATTAAAAAGTTTTTTCCAAAAAAGCTTTAAAACCGGACTAAGTAGTGAGACTTTTTTGTATGAGGGGATTCTGGGCGGGTTACATCTTATTTCAAAAATGCCAGAAAAAAATAATAAATTTTTAGTAATCTTTACCGATGGTGAAGACTTAAATAGCAGTATAAAGAAAGACATAATAGGTCCAAAAGCGGAAGAATTAAAAAATTTCAGTGCTTATGCCATCGATTTTATGCCTTCCAAAGCAAAAAATGAATTTTTAGAAACTTTTTCTGAAAAAAATGGTGGAAAGTCCTGGAAAGCAACCTCAGCCTCAAATTTGCTGCCTATCTTTAAAGAAATGTCTACGACCTTACTGCATCAATATGTTGTTGAATATAATTTTATAAATCCTCCCCAGGGTTCGCTGGTTGTTAATCCAACAGAAATTACCATTGAGGATCTTACGATCATTGATAGCTCTCCTTTACTCAATTATATCTTTTTTGATACAGGACAAACCACAATTCCAGATCGGTATAAATTATTAGGGAGTCAGGCCGAGACAAAAACTTTTGATGAGAAGACGCTGCAAGAGACCATTACAAAATATTATAATTTACTGAATATAATTGGTAAGCGACTTTCAGACAATGCTGAAGCAAAAATTGAACTTGTAGGGTGTATCAGTGACAGGGATGAAGAAAAGAACAATATTTCACTTTCCCAGGCACGTGCTGAAAATGTAAGGTCATATTTTCGCTATATATGGAATATAGCTCCTGACAGGATAAAAGTCAGTGCCCGCAAATTACCTGAATTACCAAGTACCAGCAGTGTTGAAGAAGGAAGACTTGAAAATCAAAGAGTAGAGATTCATTCTGATTCTCCCCAAATCCTTGATTCTATAATAAGCAGGTTTACGTTTGAGGTTGCCGATTTTAATGAAATCAAGATTCAAGCTGATATCAAGATAGGGTATGATTTAAGGGATTGGAATATTGAGATTACGGGTGATGGGAAACGTTTAAAACTCATAGAAGGGATGGGAAATGATGTCTCTGATTATTCCTTCAGCCTTGTTGACTATGGACTTAGCAACATCAGCGCTATTAAAAATATTTCCACAACTGCAACGATGACCGATATTACGGGCCAGACATTAAAAACCCAGCCGGCAACCACTTCCATTAAGTATATTAAAAGAGTGGAGAATAAAGCACAGAAAGGTGAATATAAGGTACTGGAAAAATACGCATTAATCCTGTTTGATTATGACAGTTCCGAAATAAAGGAACGAAATAAAACAGTTATTGACCGAGTTGTAAAAAGAATTAGGGAGCTGCCTTCTGCCCGAGTGACGATTGTGGGGCAAACGGATACAATTGGTAAAGAAGATTACAATTTGGCTCTTTCACTGCGCAGGGCCAAAACTGTGTATCAAAATGTGATTGAAAGCGATATTTCCTCACCGGAGCGGGTAATTTTCAGAGGAGAGGGCCCTTACAATCCTCCCTATGATAATATTACAGCTGAAGGAAGGTCGTTTAACCGGACGGTCACCATTATGATAGAGTATGAGACGAATTGATGGATATTAAATTTATATAGAGGAGTAAACTTATGATATTAAAACGAAGAGAGTTGTTGAATGTTGGAATCGGAACAATGGCTGGTTTTTTATTCAGTCGGTTTGGGACAAGACCGTCTTATGCTGCAAAAAACTCAGGTGAACCGCTGAACTGGAAGCAGCCTAAAAAATTAAATATTGAACAGACTGCCGAAATCGCCTACCAAGGTTATAAAGACAGAAGTCTGGGATGCTGCCATGGAACGTTTAAAGGTCTTGTGAAGCCAATGCTTGATCAAATGGGCTCCCCATATGATTCTTTTCCCATTGAAATTATGCGTGCCGGCAAAAGCGGTGTTGCAGATTCCGGATCATTATGTGGCTCTTTACTGGGTGCGGCTTATGCATTCCATCTTTTTTTTGATGCAAAAATTGCTGATGAAATGCAAAAAGAACTGCATCGATGGTACTCCCAGTCAATGTTACCCAAATATATTCCACCAGTGAGCAATTTCAAGGATTATGCGGTTCCTCAAACAATGTCTATTCTCCCCGAGTGTCATGCCTCTGTGGACATCTGGATTAAAGCGACTGGCTTTGCTAAAGAAACCAATGAACGAAGAGAACGATGCGATCGAATAACCGCAGATGTTGCAATTAAAGCTGCCGAGATTTGGAACGCACAACTGGAAGGTCGCTCTTTCAGTCAAATACCTTATACTGAAAAACAGGTGAAATGTGGCAAATGTCATATTAAGGGTCTTACACCAGATAAGATTGATCCCAAAACCGATGAAGGAAAATATATCCGTGAAGTCAGTACAAACATGAGTTGTCCTTCCTGTCATCCTGGCTCTAAAAAGAATCATCCAAAATCAAAGTATAAAGAAGGAAAGAAGACAAAAATTTAAATTAAATTTTGACAGCATTTACTATAAATTGTTTATTCATTAAGGAATAAGAAGTATTTACACCCTTTTGAATTAAACATTATATTGAACGTCAAGACAGAGGAGAATATCATGGACAGACATTTTTTAATCGCTGTTTCAGGTCAGAAAAGCGCTATTTTCGGTGTTCGGTTCGTTGCTGATTTTTTTTCAGACAAACAGAATATTAAATCCACGCTGTTTTATTCAGCCCCGAAACCACCTGCTGTTTTTGAAAATGAACGAAGCCTTGAAGCCGATTCAAGGCAGAAAGAGCAGCACAGAAAGATTCTTGCCAAAGGGAAACTGGCTCTGGACCAGGCCGGTAAGGAAGCTTTGGGATTGGGTTTTCCTAAAGAAAACCTCATTCAAAAAATCCAGCCGCAGATCTTTTCTAAAACTGCAGATATTCTCCAGGAAAGTGAAAAAGGTGCATATGATGCAATTGTTTTAGGCACCCGAGGACTATCAATGCTGGAGGAAATATTTGAAGACAGTACCAGCCGCAGCCTCTTTAATGAAACCTTTACCTTTCCTCTTTGGCTGTGTCGATCATCAAATCCTTCCCGCAAAAATATCCTGTTTTATGCTGACGGGTCTGCTGCTTCTTTTCAAATGGCGGATCATATCGGTTTTATTGCAGGCTTTGAAAAAAAACACCGGGTAGATATTCTGGTACCAGACGTCATCGCCAAACAAGTGTCAGTGATGGATGAATATAAAAAGATCCTATTGAACCATGGGTTGCCGGCTGATATGATCCAGACACGTAAAATGGAGTCTGGCAATCCGGCAAAACAGATATTGAAAATAATAGAAAAAGAGTCTTATACAGCTGTTGCGCTGGGACGATCCAGCGTTGAAAGCAGTATGCTGTCCCGCCTGTTTAAGGGACCGGTCTGCTCGATCTTATTTCAGGAACTTAAAAATGCAGCGCTTTGGCTTTGTCCATGATGATTTTATTGAAAGTCATCAGATGTTTTAATGGGCTGTCGGGTGAACCGAAAAAACCAAGCCGTTTATCCTTTGGATTTTAATCTTGATAGGCAAAAAAATGCCACAGGTAATAAAAAAATTTCCTTCGTAAAATCATATGGTTTTAGAGAAGGAAACTCGGTTATTCGAATAAGGCAATATTAAGAACAGGAGAGAAATGATGAGCTGGTATAAACTTGAGGCACAAGAAGCCTTTGATAAATTACAGACCACTGAAAAAGGAATATCCCAGGATGCGGCTCAGAAACGCCTATTGGAATACGGCCCCAATGTATTCGCCCGAAAGGATAAAGTCAGCAAAATCAAAATTTTGCTGCATCAATTCTACAGCCCGCTTATTTTTATTCTTCTTGTTGCAGCCGTTATAACCTTTTTCCTTAATGAATATATTGATACCGGCGTAATCTTAGCCGTAGTCGTCCTCAATGCTGTCATCGGGTATGTCCAGGAATTTAAAGCAGAAGAAAGTATGCGGGCGCTTGAAAATATGGTTCTGCCCATGGCCAAAGTCATCCGTGATAGCAAAGAACAAGAAATAAAAAGTGAAGACCTTGTGCCTGGTGATATTGTATTATTAACCTCCGGTGTTCGTATTCCTGCCGATATCAGACTATTCAAGACAATCGAACTAAAGGTGGACGAAGCAGCATTAACCGGTGAATCTGTTCCAGCAGAAAAAATTATTTCGGCTATCTCCAGTAATAATTTAACACCTGGTGATCAAAAGAATATGGGCTTTATGGGAACCATTGTTGTCAGTGGCCGGGGCAGAGGTATCGTTGTTGAAACCGGTAATAATACAATTTTAGGTCAAATTGCAAAAGACGTAGAGAATGTTGAAACAAGCAAAACACCACTGCAAAACAAATTAGAAAAATTCGCTAAACTTATTGCAATCATTGTCATTGGATTTTCAGTGCTGGTATTGGGTGTTGGAATTGCTATGGGGATAAAATTTTCAGAAATATTTATGGTGGCCATTGCCACTTCTGTTTCTGCTATTCCTGAAGGCTTGCCTGTTGCCGTTACCATTGCTATGTCGATTGGTGTTTCACGAATGTCCCGTAGAAACGCCATTGTCCGAAAATTATCTGCTATTGAAACACTTGGCAGCACAACGGTGATTTGTTCTGATAAGACAGGGACACTCACTAAAAATGAAATGACCGTTAAGATGATCTATAATTGTCATCGGATTTATGATGTAAAAGGGTCCGGGTATATCCCTTCAGGTGACATATTTCTTGATAAACATCCGATATTGGCAATAAACGATCCTTGCATAGACTCGATACTGAGGATTGGCCTTTTGTGTAATGAATCAACGCTTATTGAAGAGAATTCTTCTTACCGGGTTGATGGGGATCCAACAGAAGGTGCGTTAATCGTCTCTGCAATTAAAGGCGGCCTTGACCCTGAAAAAGAAAAAATGTTGTATCCCCAGAAAGCCATTTTACCTTTTGAATCCGAGCGCGGTTTTATGGTAACGCTGCATTCAAATCCAAAAGGCGGTTCTTCTCTTTTTTTAAAAGGTTCTCCTGAAAAAATTCTTGAAATGTGTGAAGACAGCCTTGTGAACACACCTTTTGATAGAGAAGAAATTGTAAAGACTTCTCATTTTTTCGCCAACGAAGGATTGAGAGTATTAGGAATGGCTTATAAAAAATTTGATACGCCTATAGAAGATATTGATTCGTCAGAATTAGATAAAGGTTTTATTTTCTCCGGACTTCAGGGGATGATCGACCCCCCGAGACCGGAAGCCATAGAAGCGGTTGAAGAATGTAAAAATGCCGGAATACGCCCTGTTATGATCACCGGTGATCATGCAATTACAGCTGTCGCCATATGTAAAAAATTAGGCATTGGAGATGATACAGGGTATGCTGTTTGTACGGGTAAAGAAATTGAAGAAATGAATGAATCTCAATTAAGTGAAAGAACAAAGAACACCTCAATTTTTGCCCGGGTATCCCCTCAACATAAACTGATGATTACCAAGCAGCTGATAAACCAGGGTGAGGTCGTTGCTGTCACCGGAGATGGTGTAAATGACGCACCTGCGCTTAAAATTGCACACATTGGTGTTGCAATGGGGCGGACAGGGACAGATGTAGCAAAAGAAGCATCAGACATGGTTCTAACAGATGATAATTTTGCAACGATTGTCGGGGCGGTTGAAGAAGGACGAGTCGTATACGACAACATTAAAAAGGTCGTCCTCTTTTTAGTCTCGTGTGGTTTAGGAGAATTGATGGCTATCCTGGCCACCATAATCATGGGATTACCCATTCCATATATTACGGCTCAAATCCTATGGTTAAACTTGGTGACAAATGGTTTCCAGGATATTGCCCTTGTGTTTGAACCGGCTGAAAAGGGTATTATGAAAAGAAAACCGAGAAATCCAAACGAGAGCATCATGTCACCTTTGCTTATCCAGCGGAGCATTTTAATGGGCATTGTTTTAGCCCTGGGGACATTATTTGTTTTTATCACCAGACTGGAAGCCGGGGCCTCATTAGAAAAAGCCCGTACTGCAGCGTTAACAACAATGGTTTTCTTTCAATTTTACCAGGCATTGAATTGTCGATCAGAAACAGAGTCTATCTTTAAAATGAGCCTGATAAAAAATCCATTTTTACTGGTAAGTTTGTTTGCTGCTTTTTTTGCCCAACTTGCCGTGATCTATGTTCCTGCATTACAGTATGTTTTTCGAACTGAAGCGATCGCTTTAATGGGCTGGGTGGAAATACTGGCGGTGACCATCACCATTGTCATTGCCGTTGAGACTGATAAATGGATACGCCAAAAAAGAAATAGGTTTTATCCTCAAGGATAAAACAATTATTCCGTTGCAGAATCCTTGGGTTATAATTTGAGTATTGCATCAAGAAGGCGCATACCGGCACCCTTTTGTTTTGCAGCCAAAACAGGTATTGTGGCAGACCAGATCAACTGCTCTGTCACACTGCCCAGCAAAATGGCGGCTCCGGCGCTTCGACCTTGAGCTCCCAGAACGATTAAATCATATGGATTCTCAGAAACTATATGCTCTAACCCTTCGATTGTGTCTGAAGAAAAAGCGTACATATCATTTATTTGCACACCTTTTGTATCTATATTTTGTATGAATTTCTGATATGCTATTTTTGCATTCTTTCTTACAATTTCAGTGAATTGTTCTTCGGTTTTACCTGTCTTATAATAACCGATCGGCAGCTTAAACACATTCACACAATCAATAGCTTTTAACCCGGCGGCTGATCCAAAACTCAAGGCAACATCCATTGCATCGGCTGAATTTTCTGAAAAATCAATAGGCACTAAAATGCCGGAAAGTTGAATGTCAGCATTTTCAGGAATAACTAGAACGGAACAGGGTGCTTTACGACACAGTTTTTCAGCTAATTTACTCGTAAACTTTTTGCCCATTTTCTTACCGACGAGGACAAGATCAATCTTTTTTCGTTTTATGTGCTTTAACAGCTCATACAAGATATTGCCCTCCGCAACATCAATTTGAATTTGTGTACTGTTATGACCATCAAAAAGCTTGGTAATATTTTTTTTTAGTTTTTCTTCAATCGATTCGTCAAGAGGCTCGATCAATTCAGGATACTTTTCATATAATGCATCAGATATGTCCAAATTTTTTGCAACATGACAAAAATACACCTTTTCAGATTCTGCCATTTTGCTTAACATTGCTGCATACTTTACCAAAGTAGAATCGTTCTCTGTCAAATCAACGGCTACTAAAACACGTTTATATCTGTACATAATATTTCCTTTTTTTAAATTTCTTTTTCGGGCAGCGTCTTTTTGTTTAAAGACTCTTTTTTCAATAAAAAATATCCTCCGGAAAGAGCAATGATAACCACCCCAAGTCCGATTAAAACATCCCCTGCAACATTGTTGATATCCAATATCAACAGCTTCCTTGTGATAGCAATTAAGGCCGCAAAAATAACAACTTCAATCATTATTACATTTTTTTCAAAATATACTTTGATTATTTCTAATAATTCAATGCCGACCAAAAGTAGTAGAAACAATCCGAATATCTCTTTTATATCCTTTACGTTTAATAAAGCAAAAGGAGGTTTACGTAAATCGGAAATTATCATATAAATCCGATCAAACACACCGATGGTCAAACTGATCGATAAAAGGATAATTAAAATGAATAAAATTATCTTTATAAATTTGTTAATAACTGTGGGTATATTCATAAAATAGCTTAATTAAAGTAAATTATTTAGAATAAATACATATTGTGAATGTAAAATAGCTACATATTTTAAGCTAAATACGAAGAATATTAGGATACGTATTGATCACTTGTCAAGCAATATGTTAAAATCTCCTATTGAACCATGGGTTGCCCGCTGATATGATCCAAACACGTAAAATCGAGTCTGGCAATCCTGCAAAATAGATATTGAAAATAATAGCAAAAGAGCCTTATACTAGAGTTGCACGGGGAAGATCCAGCACAGAAAGCAGCAAGCTGACCCGCCTGTTTAAAAGATCTGTCTGTTCAATTTTATTTCAGGAACTTAACACTGCGGCGCTTTGGCTTTGTTTCGGATGCTGTTGAAAAAGGGGCACAGATTGCCAACACAGATGGTGTCACAATACAAGGCAGTTTTTTCCCCTGCTGATCTGTATCCGGTCAATTCAAAGATGAGGCTCTTTCATGAAGAGCAATTCGGATCGGTGATTCCAGTTTTATCCTTCAATACTATTGAGGAACCTGTTGATTATATGATCAAGTCCAACTATGGTCAACAGGTCAGCATTTTCGGTCAAGATCCAGAAGAGATTGCACGGTTAACAGAAAAAGCAAATTTCTGGCGACAGATTTTTATTTTATAGTGATCTAAAAAAAACGGTATTACATGATTTGAAATATAAACAACTACATTTACAGGGGAAAATAACCCATGGAAAATTCTTTGGTGTCAAGTCTATCATGGATAGGTATATTTTTTTGTTTAAGTCAGTCTGCCATGTTTTCGGGAATGAATCTTGCCCTTTTCAGTATCAGCCGATTAAGACTGGAAGTCGAGGTTGCTGCTGGCAATAAAGATGCTGAAAAATTGCTTAAATTGCGCAAAGATTCAAATTTTATTTTAACAACAGTTTTGTGGGGTAATGTTGGAATAAATGTTCTCTTGACCCTTTTGTCTAATTCTGTTCTGGCTGGAGTAAGTGCTTTTTTATTCTCCACAATACTGATCACATTTGTAGGGGAAATTCTTCCCCAGGCCTATTTCTCAAGGCATGCTTTAAAAATGGTTTCAATTTTAGCACCAGTTCTTAGATTCTATCAATTTTTATTGTATCCATTTGCCAAATCATCAGCAAAATTTTTAGACTGGTGGCTTGGTAAAGAGAGTGTCCAATATTTTCGAGAACACAATATGAGGGAACTCTTAAAAAAGCATATCGCTGCGGACGATGCTGATATTGACAGAATCGAAGGTCTTGGGGCATTAAATTTTTTAGCAATTGATGATTTGCTGATCACCCAGGAGGGGGAGACCCTTGATCCTATGAGTATCATCGAATTGCCATCTGAAAACAATAAGCTGATATTCCCAAATTATAAACAAGAAGCTGCCGATCCCTTTTTAAGACAAATCGAAAGATCAGGCAAGAAATGGGTTGTATTGACAAATGAAAATCAGGAGCCGAATTTAGTGCTTGATGCGGACGGTTTTCTTCGTCATGCGTTATTCAAATCACCCGCTCCGGACCCGATCAGCTATTGTCATAGACCAATATTAATTTTTGATGCTTTTGTGAAAATAGGAAATATCCTCCAGCGTTTCAAAGTGAAGGGAAATCAACCCCAGGATGATGTGATTGAACAGGATATAGTACTCTTATGGGGTCCATACAAACGAATTATAACAGGCACGGACATCCTTGGCCGATTGATGCGAGGTATTTCAAAAAAAGAGACACTCTCTTTCTGAAAATCATACCAACTGCCACAAAGTAAATGGTGAACGTCACCGCACTGACCAGGAGGGTGACAACTTATTGTTTGGAATTCGGTCAAATATGGCCGTTTGGGTGCATATGACCGAATTTCCCCATACTTAACATCGCTTCCCAAGTGTTTTTAAAAGACAGTTGGTCAGTAAATCCAGCTGTTTTGAGGCGATATTCACACAATTACTGCCCTGGTACAAATATTGAAACACTGAATCTTAAAAATGAATGAAAAAAAGTTTTTAAACAGCACCGTTCAGGCCAATTAACATGGAGAAAAAAATGAAAAAAAGGAGGTGTGTTAACCGTTAAAATTTATAGAAAAACAAAAAAACATTATAACAATTAAGGAGATCAATATGAAAAATGCAACAATCAAAAAAATTGCAACAATTCTTTCAGCAGCTTTACTGCTGTTAACTAATCCTGTTTTTGCCACAGAAGAGGACTTTGTATTCACACCTGAATTAAAACCAGAAACAATTCAGGCCTTGCAGCCTGCAGTTGAAGATAAAACTGATGAAAAAATAGCAGAACAACAAGAAAAAATACTGACCGAGGCCTATGAAGCAATTGCAGAATCCAGAAATGCCTTAATAGCTTTATACGATGGGAAGATTGATGAAACAACAAAAGCTCTTGAGCTGGTAACCGGTAAAATTGCGTTCATTGTTGCCCGCAACCCTGAGCTAACTCTTGCTATGGTTGATCTCAATGTCCAAGTTTATGATTTTTTTTCAAAAGCAGAAACTATAGAGGCAACGGTGAAACAGGCCATAAAATACCTTAAAGATGGGGAAGTCCAGCTGGCAAGACAACTTGTAGAAAGCATGGCTAGCGAAATTGTGATTGAATCAATCAACATCCCTCTGGGAACTTATCCAGAAGCTATTATGGATGTCGTGCTATTGATTGACGAGGGGAAAATTGAAGAGGCTAAAGGGTCACTTCAAGAAGCGCTCGGCGCTTTGGTCGTCGTGAAGGAAGTGGTTATTCCCCTACCAATAGTTCGAGCGAAATTTATTTTGAAAGGCGCTGAGGAATTGGCTAAAAAAAATGAGCGCACAGAAGAAGATAAGAATCAACTTGAAGAACTCCTTAACGAGGTGAAGACACAGTTGAAAATAGCTGAAATTCTTGGATATGGAGACAAAAAAGAATTTAAACCCATGTATGAGCACCTAAAAATAATAAGGGAAAAGACTAAGGAAGGCAAATCAGGTAAAGGCTATTTTGACAAGATAAAAGTGCAGTTGGCAAAAATATTTAAGTAATCTGATGGGCATTGTAAAATTTTGTAAAATTCTCCTTAGTAAAGAGTGAAAGGTGACTTTTTGTTCAACATGAGTGCCGAAAAAAAGGCGCTCATGTTTTGCCTCACTTTTAAAACGAGCTGTCCGGAAACAGGGTCTAAATGCATTAAATTTCACATAAATATTCCCAGTTTTTCTTGACAGAAGAGTTTAAAAACCATAGAAGTCTGGTATGGATTCTCGAAAAGGATCGCTTCTTTGATCTCCAATTAGCTCAGCTCAACTTATTGTGAGAATCCAGCTTCTCTTTTAGATAGATTTTTTATTCATACGCCACTTTTTTACAAGGGAAAAAAAATGAAAATGAAAAAGTTATTACAAATTTTTTCTATTATTCTTTTGTTGAACTTAGCAACCTTAGGTTATGCTGGGTCCATTAAAGATTCAGAATCAGCATCTCATTCTGATGCCGCTTCCGGTTACGATATTGTTGATACGCTTTTTGCAGGCAGTATCGGGCGACCGGATCTGAGCGAACAGGATTGATAGTGAAAACAACAGGAGATAAGATAAAATGATAATATCGAAAAGTACAAATCCAATTTTCCCTCATTTACCCGAACGGATTTCCGGCCTTGAGGATCTGGCGGAAAACCTATGGTGGAGCTGGAATCCTGGTGCCCGAATGCTGTTTAAAACCCTTGACCGCCAGGGTTGGAAAGAAAGCGGACATAATCCGGATAAAATGTTAAGGGATATTTCTCCCGAGGTTCTTCAAAAAGCCGTCAGTGATCCATATTTTCTTCGAAGATATGACGAGGTTAAGATCGAGTTTGCTGCCTATACGAAACAAAAAGAATGTCATTTGTTAAAATCGGTTTCAGAGGATCATAACTATACCGTGGCCTATTTTTCAGCTGAATTTGGTTTGCACCGCTCCCTTCCATTTTATGCCGGTGGTCTTGGATTTCTTGCCGGCGATTTCATAAAAGAATGCAGTGACCTTTGTGTTCCGCTAGTTGCTATAGGCTTCATGTACCCGGACGGTTATTTCAAGCAGCACATACCGGATGACGGATGGCAGAATAATCTTGTCGAGACCATTAACAGGGAAGCTGCACCTATATCCAAGGTCATGGATAATGACGGAAAACAGCTTTTGGTAAAAGTACCGCTGACCAATCCGCCTATCTATGTGTCTGTCTGGAAGGTCGCTGTAGGAAAGATCCCGCTGTTTTTGATGGATACAGATGTTGAGATGAATGAACCGTGGAACCGGGGCATTTCCGCCCGGCTTTATACCGGTGATATGGAGCAGCGGCTTCGCCAGGAAATTGTTCTTGGGCTCGGCGGGGCCGAGGTGCTCAAAACCCTTGGGATTAATCATTACCTGCTCCACCTGAATGAAGGACATGCCGCTTTTGCCGCCTTGGAGCGGATCAGGACGGCCGTGCTGGACGGCAAGAATTTTGCGCAGGCATTGAACGAAAACATAAACACTACGATTTTTACAACCCATACACCTGTTCCAGCCGGACATGATGTTTTTCCTTTTCATATGATGGAAAAATATTTCCATTCTTTTTGGCCTGATCTGGGCCTGGATCGCAACGCATTTTTAGAGCTGGGAATTCATCCTGAAAACAGAGAAGCCGGATTCAATATGACTGCATTGGGCCTGAGGGTATCGGGTGGTCGGAACGCAGTAAGCCAAAGGCATGGAGAAGTTTCCAGGGATATGTGGCACAGCCTGTGGCCGGATTCTCAAAGGAATCAGGTTCCCATCGATCATGTGACAAACGGTGTCCATGTACCCACCTGGATAGAACCAAAGATGAAACTTTTATTTGATCGGTATCTGGGTACGAACTGGATAGACAAACACGATGATCCAGACATCTGGAAATTTATCGATGATATCCCTGACGCTGAATTGTGGCAGACACACTACTGGTTGAAAATCAAACTGATTGATGCCATACGGGAACGGGCCCGTCTACGATGGTCCAATGGGGAGACCAGTGGTTCCATAACCCTTACCGGCGGTGCCTTTCTCGACCCATCAGTTCTAACCATTGGTTTTGCCAGAAGATTTGCCACTTATAAAAGAGCCCTGTTAATATTCAAAAATCAGGAACGGCTTAAAAAACTGTTAAAGGACCGCTGGCGCCCCATACAGATTGTTTTTGCCGGCAAGGCACATCCGGCTGATGATCCGGGAAAAAGACTCTTACAGGATCTTGTCAATATGGCAAGAAATCCACAGTTTGGCGGCAGAATTGCATTTGTGGAAGACTATGGCGAGCAGCTTGCCCAGTACCTGGTTCATGGTGTGGATATCTGGCTTAACACCCCGCTGCCGCCATTTGAGGCCAGCGGTACGAGCGGTATGAAGGCTTCCTTGAACGGGGTGCCGCAGTTAAGTATTCTGGATGGATGGTGGATGGAAGGATTCAACGGGAAAAACGGATGGGGTATAGAACACGATAAAGACGCGCCAGATCCGGATGCAAGCGATGCTGAAAAGATATACAATGTGCTGGAGCAGGAAATCGTGCCAATGTACTACCATCTTTCCGATGCTGGAATTCCTCAAAAATGGGTGAGCATGATGAAAGAAACCATCAAGAGCAATGCTGCCAGATTTTCAGCCCGCCGCATGGTCAAAGAGTATATTGAAAAATTTTATTCTAAAAGTATTGAAGAACCATAATTTTATTCTGTAAAGGAGAGACCATGAGTATAAAAAAACAATATTTAAAAACCCGACCGTTTTGTAAGGTTGTATTCAGGCTTTCTAAAGAGGAAGCCCGCGATGCCAGACGCGTGTTTCTGGTAGGTGATTTTAATGACTGGGACAAAAAAGCAACTGAAATGAAACCTTTAAAAACTGACGGATTTACCATTACCCTGGATCTTGAAATAAACAGGGATTACCAGTTCAGATATTTTCTCGATTCAATGACCTGGGAAAATGATTCAAAGGCAGATAAATATGTTTATTCTTGTTTCGGTAATTGTGAAAATTCAGTGATAGTTTTATAAACAATCACTGAGCAGGAACGGGTAAAATCTAATGCTATTGAATTTAGTATATATACTCTTCGGGCTTGTGTTTCTGGTCTGGAGCGCAGACTGGTTTGTGGAAGGCAGTGCAGTGGCGGCGAAGCATCTGGGCATTCCTCTCGTATATGAACTGGATGATGCGTTAAAACCAGAAAAAAACAATAAAAAGAAAGGATGTATGATGCTGAAAAAAATTGAAACCCTGCTGGGTGATCAGGTCCGGTCTCTGTTGGAGCATACCTGCGAAACGATAAAGAAGGACCGCCTGCATTTGCCCGGACCGGATTTTATAGACAGGGTCATGACAGCCACCGACAGGAATAATACTGTTTTAAGGAACCTTCAGTCTGTATTTAATCACGGTCGGCTTGGCAATACTGGATATTTATCCATTCTGCCGGTTGACCAGGGTATCGAACACTCAGCAGGTGCTTCGTTTTCACCAAATCCGATATATTTTGACCCTCAACATATTGTTGAACTGGCGCTTGAGGGTCAGTGTAATGCGGTTGCTTCCACTTTAGGGGTGCTAGGGGCCGTGTCCAGAAAATATGCCCATAAAATCCCTTTTATCGTAAAGCTCAACCATAACGAACTGCTTTCTTATCCAAACGCATATGACCAGAAGATGTTCGCTTCAGTAGAACAGGCGTTTAACATGGGTGCCTGTGCTGTCGGGGCAACCATATATTTTGGATCTCAGGATTCAGGCAGGCAGCTTCTTGAAGTATCCCAGGCTTTTGAGAAAGCCCACGAGCTTGGCATGTTCACGATCCTGTGGTGCTATCTGAGAAATAATGCCTTTAAAAAGGATGGGATAGATTATCACGCATCCGCAGACCTTACCGGCCAGGCAAATCATCTTGGTGTTACCATCTCAGCTGATATCATCAAGCAGAAACTGCCTGAGTGCAACGGCGGTTTCCCGGCACTCGATTTCGGCAAAACAGATCCGCGGGTTTACCGGGAAATGACAACAGACCACCCCATTGACCTGACCCGGTATCAGGTTGCCAACTGCTATATGGGAAGAATCGGCCTTATCAACTCAGGTGGCGCCAGTGGCAGGGATGATATAAAAGAGGCTGTCAAAACCGCTGTGATAAACAAACGAGCCGGCGGCATGGGGCTTATCTCAGGCAGAAAAGCGTTCCAAAAGCCCATGAAAGAAGGCGTAGATCTTCTTAACGCAATCCAGGATGTATATCTTGAAGACAAAATTACCATCGCTTAAGTGAAGGTGAGTTCAATTGTTTCAACAAGGGTATTGTCCCCCGTTTAGCGGTTGCATGGGCGGCCTTTTTCAATTTAATTGCTGCTTTCGGCTTTGGTGTAGCCGTTGCCAAAACAATCGGCAAAGGCGTGGTCAATCCAGATATTATTTCTATATGGGTCATTCTGGCCTGTCATACTGCGAGTGCCATGGGTACACTTTTAGGCGGATGGAAGGTGGTCAAAACCATGGGCATGCGGGTGACAAAATTGATGCCTGTGGATGGGTTCTGCCTTTGTTTCAGGGGGAATATACTTCATGTTCAAACTTTTTGGCAGGATCTAAGATAAGTTCACCTGCCGGAGGCATTTTTTACTGGTATCATATGACTTATTGAGCAAATGCAATCCTTTTTTCAATTGTTGAGGATTATCATCGATTGCGTTAACAAACCCTATGGCATTTCAGAGAATAGGGCCTAAAGGACCGCGCTATAAAAATGAATAAGATTCTGAACCGCATAACACCCTATATCGGCATTGCACTGTTTCCGGCAGCGCTGTTTATCGTTCACCATGAACTCAAACTGCACACCATTGCCGAAATCATAACCGATCTGAAGCAGCTGCCACTCTTTGTGATTCTTTTGGGTCTTTTTTTAACCGGAATCAATTATCTAATGCTCACCGGATATGATTTCCTTGCCCTCCGGTACCTTGGAAAAACAGTGCCCCTTAAAAACGTCGTTCTGGCTTCTCTGATCAGCTTTTCCATCAGTAATAACACCGGCCAGGCACTGATCAGCGGCTCATCTATGAGATATCGTTTTTACAGTTTGTGGGGACTATCCGGCATGGACATCATTAAATTTTCCCTGTTCATGAGCCTGATGTATCTCCTCGGGGCAACAACCCTGTTCGGCATAAGCACACTGGCGTCGCCACCGGTCATCAGCTCTTCTTTGCCCATGATCGATCTTCTTCATCCGGCAGCCTTATCGGCGTGCTCCTGCTGTTCATGGCACGGGCTGTTAGGCTCCGTATCAATGCGGCTTACTTCGGTATCATAGTTCTACTGACCCTTGGAGCCGCAGCATCTCTTTTAAAAGGTTTTGACTGGCAGGAGGCCTTTTTTCTGGGTGCTCTTCTGCTTCTGTTCCTGCCGTCCAGGCGGTTCTTTTATCGAAAATCCTCATTGCTCACCATGACCTTTTCCTGGTCATGGCTCATATTTGTGGGAATCTTCCTGGTGGGGTCTGGCTGGGTCGGCTTTTTTTCTTACAAGCATGTTGAATACTCCAGTGATCTCTGGTGGCAGTTTGCCTATAAAGGCGATGCCTCCAGGTTTCTACGATCGTCTATAACCGTTGCCATGATGGTGCTCTCCTTCTCTGTCTACCGCCTGCTGCGGGTGAGACAGGAGGCGGGCCGTCTACCGACTCAGCTGGAGATTGAAGAACTGAAACCCCTGGTTTACAATGCCGGAAAGACCCAGAGCCATCTTGCCCTGATGGGTGACAAGACCATTTTATGGGGTAAAAACCGGAACGCCTTTCTCATGTATGGCACAACGCCGAACTACTGGATATCCATGGGAGATCCTGTGGGCCCACCGGAAACACTGGATGATCTGGTTTGGCAGTTCAGGGAACTGGCGGATAGAAGCGGAGCCAGGATCGCATTTTACCAGGTTTCCAGGGAGAACCTGCCATTGTACCTTGATCTCGGGCTTGTACTCATCAAGCTGGGGGAGGAGGCCAGGGTTCCCCTGCAGGAATTCAACCTGAAGGGAGGGAGACGTTCCGGGCTCCGCAAGACTCATAACAAACTCTCCAAACAGGGCCTAGGATTTGAAATTCTGGAGCGGGACCAGGTGAAAGCCAGGATGGAAAACCTCAATCAAGTGTCACAGGCCTGGCTGAAAACGAAAAATGCTGAAGAGAAAGGGTTCTCCCTTGGCTTTTTTTCTCAAGACTATCTTAGCCGGACCCGATGTGGGGTTATCATCCGGGAGGATACCATTCTTGCCTTTGCCAACCTGTGGGAAACCAACACCAAAGAGGAGATTTCCATTGATCTGATGCGATACACACCGGATGCACCCAGCGACATCATGGAATACCTGTTTATCCAGCTCATGCTTTGGGGCAGGGACCAGGGCTATCAATGGTTCAACATTGGCATGTCTCCCCTGTCCGGTCTTGAGAAACATCCCCTGGCCCCCCTGTGGCACAAGATCGGAAATGCGATCTTCAAATACGGTGACCATTTCTATAATTTTGGAGGGCTCCACGCCTACAAAGAAAAATTCGACCCGGTCTGGCAACCGCGTTATCTTGCGGCTCCGGCCATGAAAGCACCATCGGTTTTACTAAGCGTCACCGGGATAATCGCCGGCGGCTGGAAAAAAGTATTTGTGAAATGAACCGTTTCTTCTCTTTATTGCTCATTCTGATCCATGACCATTGAAATTGGGGCAGCCTCCCGATCAATTGACTCAATCAGGTTTTCTTGCCATCCGTCATCTCGAATCTGCTGTTTGAAATAACCATCCAGATACATGTGTAATAAACTCATCAATAGTATGGACATTGTTTGCCGCAATAGCGGATACCTGAACAATATTCTGTTTACTCTCGTTCCTTTTTTGTGCTCCTTGCACGTTCCTGCTTCTCACATGGCTCCAACGGCAGGAAGATTGCTCCGATTAAGCTGACTTAATCTCTATTCGTTTGGGTTTGGCGTTCTCAGACTTCGGCAGGTGTAATCTTAAAATTCCTTCTTTGAGATCCGCCTCTACCTTGTTGGCATCAATCGTTGGGGGTACGGAAAAACTTCTGACAAATTGAACATTGCCAAATTCTTCCCAATTGACTGTACCTTTTGTTTTTAATTTTCTGACACCAGATAAAGAAAGAGTCCCATTATCAATATTTACAGAGATATCCTCTTTTACGACACCCGGCATATCTGCATAGAGCAGAATTTCGTTTGAATTTTCAAAAATATCGACCGCCGGTGCAACCTTATATAAATCAGCGGTTTTTTCAACGGCTTTATTTTCTGCTTTTGTCAGTTCAGTTTTTTCATTCATGACACACCTCCAAGGGTTGTTTTTATAAATTCATCTGTCCGTTTAAGCAATTGTGATCCGTTTTGGTTTTACAGCTTCAGCTTTCGGCAATTTCAAATACAAGATGCCATCTTTTATAACTGCCGAAGCCTTAGCCGTGTCTACATCAACGGGCAAAGTCATACTTCTTGAAAAAGATACACTTTCTCTTTCAGCATTTTGAATTTTATATCCTTCAGGCACATCTGAGTCACGGGACCCAGATATTTCAAGATAGTTACCCTGGATATTCACAGTCAGGCGATTTTTATCCAGCCCTGGAACTTCGGCCCTGATTTCAAGTTGTTCCCCCGTGTCATACAGATTTGTCCTGGGCATACCTTGCTCCATAGTCCAGTCTGATCCATAAGGGCTGTCGAAATCACTGGAAAATCTATTCAACCTGTTTTGCAGCAGGTTCATAGTGCCGAACAGTTTGTCAAAATCTTTTATTCGTAAATACATGATTCTTTCTTTTTTTTTTTTGATTGATAAATGGGCGTTGCAGTTTTATTCCTATTGGCCATGATCTCTGCATCCTTTGTGCCAGAGTTCAAATGAGCTGCACAATCACACTCATCACCTTGATAGGATAGGCATATTCATTAAGAATGCTTTTATAGAGCTGTCATGAACGGC
>Ga0075120_10000611_pt1 | contig 29214 bp, 25 predicted proteins | sample AntAceMetag02UKL_FD_69792 | JGI IMG/M metagenome (GOLD analysis project Ga0075120, IMG submission 69792) | Saline lake microbial communities from Ace Lake, Antarctica - Antarctic Ace Lake Metagenome 02UKL | ecosystem: Environmental > Aquatic > Non-marine Saline and Alkaline > Saline | place...
CCCCTCTTTATGGGCGCGGCTGACGAATTCGTCCACCATCGAGATTTTTGTCTCAAGGTGTTCTTCAAGCCGAGTAAATTCTTTTTCGTCCATTTTTACTTATGCCTCATTCTCATAGGCGTTTTTCTAATAAAATGATTAACGGGCACGCGGCCACCCATAACATCGATTGCTCCAGTGAATGCTCCATGCATCCCGTCAGCACCCCACACTTGTCTCTTTGAGTAGTCAATGCGTCCCGCCTGGTAAGCTGTTATACCATGTTCCCTTAAGTGCAATGGGACCTCGTTCATACGAGGCCTTATGGTCTTACCGCCGAACTTAAAGAAACCTCTTGACCCTGGCGTGCGAGCCTTTCCATGCAAAGGGAGGCCTGATATCTGTGATTTTCGCATATTGCGTTTTGGTGGTGGTCGTTCTTTTGGGCGGATCATTTCTAAAGCATTAGTTTTTCAGATATGGAGATAAAAAATGTCATGGGCGGTATTTTTATTCATTGCTCCCTTTATTTTACTGAGTTTATCGCGTGGGTGGCACGATGAGCTAAATGAATAATCGAAATGGATTTATCAGGTTCGTCAAAAGCAGATGCATATGCCAAGCGCAGAATGCTAATGGTTTTACTCATAATTGTCGCAATAGCAGTCGTTAGCGCAATTCTTGCTATCAGCTCGCCGAATGTCAACCAAACTCCAGTAAAAAACAATAGCGATTCTAGTTCCCCATACGCCCCGCCCCCAGTGTATGAAAAAGAGAAGGAAGTAGTAATAGTAGAAGACGACGGGAAAAAAGAAATAATCATAATTGAAGACGAGCCAGAGATTATATGCATACTCCCACCGTTTCCTGAACTTGGCTGCCTAAAAGACAATCCCCCGCCAAATATCTTTGATGCATACGGCATGAGGACGATTGATGACAACGTAGACGACATGATTGAAGAAGTCGAAGACGAATGTGTCACCGAGCCTATTCCTGACACTCAGTGTATAATCGACACCACACTTGTCAAGTCAGAAGGCTCCTGGGCATGTGAGTGGGACTGCCTTGAAGATATGGACTCCTGTATAATATACAAGACGCACCTTGCAGTCGCCGTCCTTAGGCAGTTTGTCCCGCCAACTGATGTTTTTGTCGGACGTACAGACGATTATGATTATTATATACTATACCTAGATTATTCACAAGGTTCTGACGGGTGGATGATACAACAGCCACATTACATAGGTCGTGAGGACAAGGTAAGAAAGGATACAGTATCTCTTTATAACGATGTTTATTATGCGGGCGTTATTGACGATGTTGTCTTCCCGGATATATTCCACGTTGACCTTAGCGACGATAATCCACAATTCTGTTTTGATGTCCCATCAGACGAGTCTTGTGCCTGCGAAGTTGATATAGGGACATTTACAGTAGGTGAATGCCCCCAGCTTCCAGCAGACCTACGTGGAATCTGTGATGAGACTGTCGATTATGTTTATATCAACCCGGGCAACAACAGAATATGTTTTGAGGTTTCAGAAGATGCTGAAGAAGAGCTTTACACTTATAAGTTTGACCTGACAAGCGGAGAAGACCACTATTATGTTGGTGGCGCTCTTGTCACAACACGGAGTTATGACTGTTGTGTTGATGCATCTTTTGAAGGATTCATAGAAATAACAGACGACGAAGACGATTGAATAAACGAAGTTCTCTCTTGTTTTGTTAAGCTAAAAGAACAAGTGGGTTCTGTACTATTCCCTTTAGTCTCGTAATACTTCCTTTGGTATCTTGCCTTCATAAAGCGCTTTACCAAGTATACAACAATGAAGTCCTAATGTCTCAAGCGTCTTTATGTCCTCTTCGCTGCTTATGCCCCCTGAAGCACATAGAAGCGCATCAATCATGGCGAGTTTTGAGAATTCATCAACGTCAATACCCTCCATTTTTCCTTCTTTATCAACGTCTGTAATAAGGAAACAGTAACAGTAGGGTTTTAGCTCATCTATAAGCTCTGCAGTAAAGAGACCACTACCATCTTTCCATCCATGGGTCAAAATCTCCCCACCTCTGGAATCAAGTGCGATGATTATATGTTCGGGACCGACATCCTTTGCAAACATCTTGACAACTTCAGGTTCATTTACCGCCATCGAGCCGATTATGACGCGTGCGAAGCCCGCATCAAGAACCTCTTTAGCATGTTCTATTGAACGAACGCCGCCGCCAAACTGGCAGGGGATATTCACTTCCTGCACAATCCTTTTTGCTATTGCAAAATTCTCACCGTCATCACCTATCGCAGCGTCAAGGTCGATTACATGAAGGCATTTTGCACCTTCCTTTTCCCATTTCTTTGCGATTTCAACAGGATCCCCGTAGTATTTTTCGGTTCCTGGAGCGCCCCCAATAAGCTGGGCGCATTTGCCGTCTCTAATGTCTACAGCCGGTATTATATTCATTTTTTACTAGATTAGATATTATCCCTTATAAAACTTATTGGTATTATTCTAGCTTTTTAAAGCTTAAACTATAATTTAGAATGAAAAAACCACAAAATATGGTTAAAACCCAACCAAAATGGATCTTATGAACAAAAAAGGCCAAACGGCCCTAGAATACCTACTTATTGTTGTTGTGGCAATTATAGTTGTCGTCGCGGTGATGGTATGGATGAACGCTACTACAAGTGAAGCAATAACTACGACTACAGGTCAAGTAAATGTAGCTCTTTGCCGCGCAGTATCATGTACGGCTGATGCTGATTGTCCGGTAGATCTTGTAGCTGGAGCAGCAACCTGCGGTACTGCCGCGACGTGTGTTGGTACAAGCAATATTGGTTCGACTACAATACCAGGTCACTGTGAGCCGGCATAAGCCCGGTTCACATCTATTCTCTTTTCTTTTTTAATTTTTTCTTTATTTTCATTATCTTAAAATGCGCTATAAAGGTCAAACGGCCCTTGAATACCTCCTTATAGTTGTCGTCTTACTTGTCGTAGTCGTACTTGCAGTAGTCCTTACACAGAATATCGGCGAGAGTGTAGTTGGTGATATGAATGAGACTGTAGGGAACACAGAGTGCGGACTTACGCGATGCAATGGACCCTCTGATTGTATTGCTGCTTGCGGAGACGGGGCTGATTGTATTGCAGGGATTTGCTGGATTGACTAACTTGCCCTAAGATTTATTAATCTCCTTCCATTAATTCCTTATGTATAGAGCCGTCAATAATGCGCGCGGGCAAACCGCTCTTGAGTATCTTCTTCTAACAACTGTGTCACTTGTTTTGATTCTTGGCGTCCTTATCTGGTCTCAAAGCCAAGTTGAAAGTGCAGGAAGCTCAATAGAATCAAGCAGCGGGCCTGTAACAATAGGCATATGCCGAGCCGTTCCTTGTTACACGGAACTTGAATGCGACATTTCAGATGAGTGCAGTACTCTTGATGCAAATTGCGTCATGGGGTTTTGCTCGCCGCCTGAACCAACTGAATGATTTATTAAGAAAATACGCTTAATTTACACAATGAAGCCAATCTTTAAGAACAGAAAAGGCCAAACGGCTCTTGAATACCTCCTTATGATAGCAATAGTCCTGGCTCTTTTGGTTCTTGTCATCTCGATGACTCAGTATGTGGAGGAAATCGGTGTTGGCATAGGTGGGACTCTTGAGGCCTCACGAGTACAGGTAATTGACTGGCTTCTCATATGATTCTTTTGATAAAATGGAAGTAACTAGCACCTTGCGCATACTCCGCGCAGGGGCGATTTCATTTGTCCTTGCAAGTCTTGCAATATTTTTTGCATATTATATTTTTCCACAACAGGCATCAATCCTTGCAATAACCTTTGTTGTAATAGCACTAACGCCATTACTTTACGATGCAACACGCGATGAGGAAAAGATAGTCGAGAAATGCGGAGTCGGTTTCATTGAGCGTTACAGTAATATTGTGGAATCCATGCTTGTCATCTCGATAGGCATATTTCTCGCATACTTAATTTGGGGCGCCCTTCTCCCACCTGGATCTCCAGATGGGGTATGTACAGGTTCTTTGCCATGTAGTTCTGCAATATTCCTCCTGCAGGGTGAGGCCGCAATAGCAACACGGGGCGTTTTTGAAGCCTTGGCACTTGTCGGATTTTCGTTTTTCCTTTCACTTTTCTTAGGAGCTGGCGCCTTACTCATAATCACCTGGGACTTATCCTCACTTATTGTGCGCTCGGCAATTGGTCCGCTTGCATTTTTTGCTTACTTGCCACAACTTTTCGGTTTCTTTTTAGCAGGTCTTGCAGGCGCACTTCTATCATTTGCAATACTCTCCCATGACTTTAAAAGTCCAGGTTTTAGACATGTTATAAGCGATTCGTTCCTCCTACTGGGTCTCTCCATAGTACTTGTCATATTAGGAGCATTTTTTAGCGGGCTTACTTTAACTTAAACGGGTGTTTGACAGCAAATGAAATCAAGACGCGGGCAGATGACTTTGGAGTTTGCAGTCATGCTGATGGTTGTAATAAGCATTTTTGCCTACGTTACGATACCCGCCAGCGAAGTTTCACGCGCAACAATATCGGGTGTCGGGACAAGTGCCCTGGCAAGAAAAGCGGTAGATTCAATAGTACAAAAGGCAAATGTTGTGGGGATAAGCGGTGAGGGCGCGCGCGGCGCAGTAAAGATAACACCCGCTTCGACATTTAAATTATTTTCCATAACGGGTGGACGTAACCTGAGCGCAAGTTTTGAAATTCCAAGCAGCGCCGAACTCTATGATTTAGAGGGCACAGAACTTTACGCTCTTGTGACGCCATCGATATCAGAATACACTCGTGAGGCGGATTTTGATATTTCAGGCGACCTTTCCAGTCTTGCACCCCTAAGCTCGGCACAGACATATTGTGTCTGTATGGAAAACAGCGGCGGCGTTGTTGAACTGGAGACTATGAAATATGGGCCATGGGGGTGTGACTGCACTGATGTTTACGGGATAGCAAAGAACTAAAGAATGAAAGTGATTAAGAACAAGCGCGGGCAACTCGCAATCGAAGCTTCAATAATACTTGTCATTCTTGTTGACATACTCCTCCTATTCTGGTTAAACGGTCCCTTGCAGGAAGCAGAAGAAAGCTGGACTGATGTCAATGCAGTGGCTCTAGGGCAAAACTCGCTTTTGCAAATTGCATCGGCTGTAAGGGAAGTGAATCTGGGTGGTATTGGTGCAAAACAGGATTTCATGATTCATATACCCTTTAACACAGTTGATATACAAGACGGAGACGGCTCAGGGACGTATTCTGTAAACGAGACTTTAGAGGGACGACTTTTAGGAAAAGGACCATTTAAAAACGGACCTTATGTTAACCTAACACTAATAACTTACAGGCCGGCAGGAGACTTGACTGTTCCATTTACCGTAAACGAAAATGGCGAGTTTTACACAGGGTCTGACAGTATACAGACTCCGTTTTATGCAATAACTTTAGTCCAGGGTATTGACGCCCCCCTTGAGAACTTTCCCTTATGTGCCATAAAGGAAAACGCATCTGAAGCAAGGACCGGCCTTACAAGGTTCTACTTTGCAACAGAAGACGGTCAAAGGGACATAAAATTCTGTTCTGAAGCAGGGTTTAATGTATTTTTATATCTTGACAAGACTCCCTTTTACACAATGAGGATGCTCCCGCGCCATTATTACACACTTCCAGAAAACTGGGACATAAAACTATGACAAAAAGTAATTTATCTCGGAAAGGGCAGCTTTCATTCGACCTTGCCTTTGCTGTAATCCTGATAGTTATCATCGCAAGTGGTATGATAATATATTTCAATTCCTCAAATGAGGCCTTAAGGTACCCGACTGCGGCAGCTGCCGCGACTTCAGCCTGTCAGAGTGTGGCATCAAGTGTATCAGCTCTTGCAAATAGTGTAGACAGCACAAAAACAGTTCAGGTTTCATATGCAACAGTTGAGATTCCAAGCGATTTTCTCTCTTCTGACCCCACTAACATCTATAGTGCCGTCAACTCTTATACTCTGGCGATTTCAGGCGATACAATAAGCTGCACGTCCCTTCTTTCAGATTCGCAGGTGATAATGGAACTCGGATTTTCTCCTTGTGACTCAGCAATAACACTTATCCCTGGCGACACATTAGTCCTTCACTGGAACGCGACAAGTTCTGGACGCTTCAAATGCTCAAAATTAACATGAAAACCTTAAGAATATCAAAAAAGGGCCAAATGGCAATGGAGTCGCTTTTTACAGTCCTTTTTATCATAACTGCAACAGGTGGGATATTCCAGGCTGCGCTTTTTGAGAATTTGGCAATAGATACTATGGCAAGCTCACGCGCCCTACTTGAGGCTGCTGCAACCGAGATGACGATATTAGGGTATAAAACACACTTAGTACGATTGGATTATAATGTCTCAACAGGACTTCCTGATGTCTATGTTTTTTCAGAGGATTGCAGTAAATTCAGACAGACGCTAGCAGAACACTACTCCTCAGGTAGTTTGGACTCAGGTGAAAACGAATTTATATGTTCAGAAGAGATTTATGCGAACAAATTCAGGTTTTAAGATGATTGGCAAAATAAAGAACTTGCACCAGAAGCGGGCGGGACAGGTGTTCTCCTTAGATGCGTTCTTTTCACTTCTTGCAATAATGCTCATATTTGGAACATCTCTGCAGTATATCTATTTGTCAGGAGAAGAATTGGGGAGTTTGCATGATATAAAATCACTCGAGTTCCCTGCGCGCGCCACAGCAGATATCGCATACGCGGCATATATTGATGACCCATTAAGTCCCACAATGCTAATCCAGAACGGCGATTGTCAAAACTTAGTTCAGGGCAGTATTACACAGGGTCAAATACCTGATGTGGGTTATTGGCTTGAAGCAGCAGACCTTGCCAAGTCAGACAATTATATGGAAAAGAGTATATGCGAGGAATGTTACCCGCAAGAAAACTGTGGGACGGGGGACAAACTATACCTTTTTAACAATGCAAACCAGACAACAGCATCAGTTGTGCGTTTCATGCTTGCCCCAGACGCCAGCGGAAGCTTAGTGCCGGGCAGAATAGCAACAGTATCATTTAACATTTGGAAAGAACAATGAAAAAGATAAGCTCAAAAAAAGGCCTTGCGGCAATGCTCGATTCACTTTTTGCATTTTCAATTGCGATAATGGCAATTGGCACACTTGCACTACTCGCCGTGCCTGGGGAAAGTTCAAGCCAGGCTACTGATTATTCGGTGAATGTATGGGCTGAGGACATAGCTGATGCCTTTGCAATAAGTTTGGATTGGAACCAGACAAAAGCAAGCGATTCAAATTTTCAGACAGAATTTAATCAAAGCATAAATGCGATTGCGGGCAGCTTCCACATGTACATTTCAGCAGAGCTAAACGGCAACTCTTTTGAAGCGAGTGGGAACTACAATGTGCCAGACACAATAGCTGTTGCAAAACGTGTTCTTTATGACGCCTCAATCGACGAGTTTTCAATTTTGGAGGTAAAAGTTGGGATATAAGATGAAACAAAAAGGCTATGTATTCAGTATAGGAATCGCGCTCCTTTTGATTGTGGCTTTTGTAATGGCAATAGCCCTTATCATGTCCCAGTCAGTCTTAAGAGAAGGCAATTATGATGAGATTGCCGTAAGAAAGCTTGTGGGTGCTGCCAGAAATGCAAAAGTGCTTGATGAATTGGGCGTTGGGTTAAGTAATGCAACGGATGAAATGGCGAGTGCAGGTTTTCCCTTTAACATACGGTCTGAGATAGTTTCGTATGGGGGTTCTGATAAGTATTACATGATGTTTGAGACATCATCAATACAACTTTCAACAGAGTTTGACAACCCTTAGATGCCAAAGAAAGAGAGTAAGCGGACATTTGAATTCTTTGCAAAAGGACACCCAAACGTTCTTTGTGAGCACAGAAGCACTCTTGAAATAACACGCGAAGCTTTCCTCACAAAAAAAGGTGATTGCATAATAGGGATTTCCTCAGAAAAAGCATGCGCAGATATTCCCGACTGGCTAAAGTCCCACTTAGAAAACGGCGGCAGGATTCAGATAAAACTATCCTGTGGTAAAATTCACGACACAATAGAAGCAAAAGGCGATAAGAAGCTCTCATTTGAATCAAAAGATTCTATTGTCATAAGAAAAAGTGATTTTTGTTGTGGCAGGACGCTTTGTGTCAATTCGAATAAGGTGGCATGTGATATTTCACGAGAATTGATAAACGCTCTTGTGGATAAGAACAGCAATCTAAAAGTAGAGATAACAGTTCTCTAAGATATTTCAAGAGCCTTTAAGCACGCCGTATACTCTACAGTTTCTTCCCATGAGCACCCCTTAACACCTAAGGAACAGCGGCTATATTTGAGGCAGTCATATTCTTTCTTGTAACTGCAGTCCGAAAGCATTGGAGTTTCTGCGCAAATCTCATTTGAGCACCCTGAGACCACACAGCTTGCGTCCTGCAGCTCAGCTGCAGTTTCGCCTTCAGTCACATTTAGTATCTCATCAAGTATTTCAAAATCATTTACCGAGTCGATACTCGTTAGGACAGTCAAACCGACAGCTGCTATAACCAGAACGAATACTGCGTAGATGAGAGTCTTTTCCATATCACTATTATTAGGCGATTTGTGGCTAAAAAGCTATTGTCTTCCCACCCTTGACATAATTAAAGCAAGGCACAGTATCACAATAATGCTTCCAAGCATCATCCAAAGACCTGGATGATAGCCTACGGACAACGCATCATCCTGTAACGTTAACGTGTCTTTTGTCTGCGGCCCCGGAACGTCTAGGGTATTAGCTTCCCAAGCATCTCCATCATCCACCTCAAAAGCAATCGCCTCCTCAACGTCACCGCCATCTCCTGTTGCCATAACAGCCCTTGTGGCATCATCTGTGGCCGCAGGGGGCATTACTGATTTTTGCATTGATAATTCAGGTATGTTGGCGAGCTCTCCATACAATAATGGCTCACCAGGGTATGTCGTAGCTGGCGACTGGAAGGCGAGTTCCACTCCAACTGAGAGCACTATTGCCAGCAGGAATAAAGGCAAAAGCCCCCGAAGCGCATTTGCTATGCTCCGCTCATCCATACCTTTTGGAACTATGGCTATAATCTTATTTGTAGGTCCGTATATCTTCATGTCGCGCCCTTTCCTGCTTTTTTCAACGCGCTCAACTTCGACAAGACCAGCTTTTTCTAAATTCTCAAGATTATACTGTGCAGTGTTTATTGCTATGTCGGTTTTGTAAGCAATTTTCATCGCAGACAGGGGTTCGTCTGAAATAAGGTTCAGAATCTTTCTTGCAGTAGGATTTGCTAGAACTGAACTCACGTTTCCGCTTTCTCCATCTCCAAGCGGAATAATTGCAACTTTACTTTCCTTAGCCATTTTCTAAATCTTAGAAGAGCCACTCATCTCCTGTGTACTCTTCTATCTGAACTTCAGCTGTTGATGGGGCTTTCTCCAATATCTCCAACATATCGATTTCTTGTTCTAAGCTATAATCGCCAAGTATGTCCATTTGTGACTCAAAGTATTTTGTGAAATTACCAAACACTTCTTTGTAGTGTGGGGATACCGTTAAGTCAACACTTGCCCGCTCCCATGGGGAAAAGACATGGTAATAATAACAGTCGGGACATTCCTCTTCAGTCGGCTGCTCTGGTGGAAGGAGTATTCCGCATTTTTCAGAGACGCGGTAATCACAAGGCATTGGTACTGGAACTAGCCATGGTCCTGGTGTATCATCACCGCGCTCATCAAGTATCCAGTCCTTTATGACACTCGTGTACCTTGATAGGAGGATGCCCTTTTCTATTCCTGTGTTTGGATAAGTCTCTTCACTTCCTCCAAGAACTATCTCCTTTTCTACTTTGTGGGTTTGCCCACCCCGGTCCTTGTAGCTTGCAATAAGAGTTGCTTTGCCAACCTCACCATCAGTCAAAGGAGTGAGCTTGAGTATGATTATTCCGCCTTTAACCTCGCCACCTTCGCTTTTTGAGGGGAAAAGAGTGTTTACTTTCATAATCTCGCCAGTTGCGGCGTCAGCTTCAGGGCTCCCAAACACCCTCTCGATTTCATAATCATCAGAGTCTAAGGAAAGTATCAAGTCAAAGACAAGGGGGGTTACCATGTATTCAAAGCCTTCGTCCATTCTCTCTTTAAAGTCCTTTCCGGAATGAACTGAATAGTAGTTTGCACCCTTCACTTTGGAGATGGCTTCAATGAGTTCAGTGTTAAAGTCAACACCTATTCCGATAAACGTTGAGTAGATACCGTCATCAGCGTTCTTCCCAGTCATTCCAAGAAGGCTTTCCTCGCTTATTGCGCCCGTATTTGGCATGGCGTCAGTCAGGAAGATTATTCTGTTCTCATACTCGGATTTATCTGCGTTAATATATTCTTTGAATTCTTCAGTTCCAAGGGCCATTCCAGCCTCCATATTTGTCCCACCCTGGTCCTTAAGTTCTAAGATGTGATCTGCAATAGCACCCATATCTGTGTTGCCAACAAGCGAGAGTGGCTTAGCAAGATAACCTGTGTCATCAAAAACAACCATGCCGAAGCGGTCGTCATCATTTAGGTGTGAAAGAAGTTCGACAACAGCTTCGTTTGCTATTTCCATCTTGCTTTTATCCATATCCTCATCATAGATTGGTTCTTTGCCCGGAGTGAACTGGTCGTAGTAATACTTGTCAAAAGGCGAGCCCATAGAACCCGAGATATCAAGGACGACAACAAGATTTAGTTTCTTTCTTTCAAAGTCGCTTTCCTTGATATTTGAGTCAAGCCCGACGGAAAGATAATCTTCAAGTTCTCCTGAAAGTGGATCTTTGCTTTTTGCATAACTGTAACTTGGACAAAATAGCTCTTCACAAGGACTGTCGGTTTTCCCTGTGTCAAAGAAATAGTCGTAGAAAAGCCCCTCATAAGTAATGTCTGTGTAAAGCGGGAAATAGCCTTCTTCTAAATTTGCCCTGAAATTCTCAATGTCTTTTGCCCCCCCGACTGAGAATCCCAAGTTTCCATCAGCCGCCTCCATTTGCATTGTTGGCGCATAACCACCTGTCGTTCCGCCAAAACTTTTTGAGATTCCACCCCAAAAATCCTCCGACGAATCATACTTTAAGGACCAGTCGTCGATTTTTACGCTTATTGAACCGTTGGGGGTAGTGATAAGTATTGTGTCCGGGCCGCTTACAGTTAATACTGCAACAAGTGCTATTACTGCAATACAGATGCATACTCCAAAAAGCGTCCACTCATTTTTCGTGCTTTTCACAGCGGATTTTTCAACAGTTTTTTTCTTGTCCATTTCTTTTTATTTTTTAGGATGCTATCTATTTAAAGAAGGTTAGATACGCTTTGAACCTATCATGCCCTCCTTTTATTGGGTAAAAATCTAAACTAAAGTATTTTCATATTAAGAATGGCAGATATTTTCTCAGCATTCGGGCTTTCAGTACCTGCAGCATCAAATGTCACAAACACAGTCGCACCGGCCGTAATCAACAGTACCCATAAGGCTTCAGGATTCTTTTCAGATTTTGTCAAGCAGGACATGGGATTTTTGACAGACACTACACTATTTGGCAACACGCTTTGGCAGCTTGCAGTGTTTTGCATAATAATCATAGCATCAATTGTAATAGGAAAGATAATCTACTACCTAATCAAAAATAAGCTTTTGTCCAAAGCCGAAAAGACTGCAAACACAATTGATGACCAGCTTGTTAAAACGGCTGGCGGCCCGCTTATGCTCGCAATATTTCTCATAGGTTTGGGGATAGCAATAGACATCGTGCGCATGCCTGCTGAACTTTACATGTTCCTTGAGGACATAATCGGCGTTGCAGTAACTCTTGTCGGAGTATGGTTTGTCTTCCGCTTAATTGATATAATCATTGGAAGCTATCTTGCTCCAATGGCGCTAAAGACTGGGACAAAGGTTGACAATTCAATGCTCCCAGGTCTTTCAAAAGGGCTTAAGGCAATTGTACTCATGATCGGGCTTTTGGTCATCGTTGGCAATATGGGTTATGACCTAACAGCAATAATTGCCATACTTAGTGTTGCATCAATTGGTGTCAGTTTCGCCCTTAAAGATACCTTTGAAAACATCTTCTCAGGGATAATTCTCTACGTTGACCGTCCCTTTAAGATAGGTGACAGAATAAAGGTAAACGATAAGACTTACGGGGATGTAACAGACATTGGCATACGAAGCTCAAAGATTAAGAACCTTGATAACAATGTCGTCATAATAGCAAACAAAGAGCTTGTCAATTCCACACTTGAGAACTACCTTAAGCCGAATAAGAAAGCAAAGAAGAAGTTTAATATAGGCCTTGTATATGGGACAAAGCAAAAGGACATGGAAAAGGCAATAAAGATAATAGAAAACGCAATAAAGACAACTGAGGGCGTAACACCAGATAAGCCTCTAATAACATTCAATAAGTTCGGAGATTTCTCACTTAACATTCTTGTTATCTACTGGATAAAGTCCCTTGATTACTGGCTTTCAGCAGAGCATGATATCAACATGAAGATTCTCTCCGAGTTTGAAAAAGCCGGACTTGAAATGGCCTTCCCGACCCAGACTATCCATATCGAGAAATGAGCCAGGAGCAAAAACGCGCCCGCGTTACAGTCTCGGGGACAGTCCAAGGCGTTTACTTCAGAGCATCCTGTCGTGATGAGGCAAGGCGTGTTGGAGCCACGGGATGGGTCAGAAATCTTCCGAGTGGGGTCGTTGAGGCACTTTTTGAAGGAGATGTATTCGCCGTTGCAAAAATGATTGCCTGGATGGAAAACGGTCCTTCGGCGGCAACTGTTACACACCGGAAAGTCGAATGGGAAGCCCCAAAAGGCGAATTTGTCGGGTTTAATGTCACTTACTAAAAAGTAAGATTTTCTTACTTTCTCCGAAATAGCGGAGGACTATGGTCGGGTTACTTTGTAACCCAACGTAATAGAAATTTAAAAGTAAGATTTTCTTACTTTCTCCGAAATAGCGGAGGACTATGGTCGGGTTACTTTGTAACCCAACGTAATAGAAGAATTTAAAAGTAAGATTTTCTTACTTTTGATTTATGACTGGTTAAAGTGGTTATAACCCTTAGCTTCAAGCTTTGATATCTTGCCACCCTTTCCAATAAGGCGAATCTCCTTTCCAGGCACTACGCGACCTATTTCAGTAAGACATGGAAGCTTCTTTTTTAGTTTCTTCCAACTTTCCTTTCTTATCGTGCAAAGCAGTTCAAAATCCTCACCAATGTTATAAGTCATCTCCTTAAGGTCAAGGTCAAATTCTGTGCATACAAGTTTAGTTGCTTCCCTAACTGGAACCCTTTCCTCTATTATCTCAAAACCGCAGGAGCTAGCCTTTGACATGTAACCAAGTGAGTATGCAAGCCCGTCAGAGATATCTGTGCAGCTCGTAACGCCCCCAGAGCGCGCAAGTAGCTTGCCTTCCTTTACCCGCGCCTTAGGATCCCTACAGGAACCTATTGCCCATTTTTCAATACTACCCCGTTCTTTAGGTGAAAATCCCGTTAAGTCAAGATTATTAGTAAGTATCTGCCAGCCGCATGCAGCTCCACCAAGGGGTCCAGTGACTGCAACAATATCTCCATCCTTTGCACCACCGCGTCGCATAACATCATCTTTATTCTTTATCTCGCCGAAAGCAACCCCATCAAGTATAAGCTTCTCTGAAGAATTCATATCCCCCCCAAGGAACTTTGCGCCAGCTTCCCTGCAGGCAGATTCTGCACCCCTAAAAATCTCCTTAAACGCTTCAAGAGGATAGTTTTTCCCGACACCAAGAGATAAGAGGAATCCTTTGGGTGAAGCGCCCATAGATGCAAGATCTGAAAAATTAACCACAGCGGCTTTGCGTCCAGTCTGAAAGGGCGTCATGCCAGGATAGATATGGATTCCTTCCTGAATCATGTCAGTGCATATTGTAAGAAAGCTGTCGCCAAAGGGAATAACAGCGGCGTCATCCCCCACGGGAACAGTCACACCTCTGGGTTTGCCTAAGAATTCACTTATCCATGAAATCGCAGAGTCCTCACCAATATCCCCAAGCTTTGTCATATAAGTATTTATCTGCTCATCTAATAAATCCAAAAGAAACAAACTTAAAAAGAATGAAACGCGTCATTGCAACAGGAGTCTTTAATATCCTTCACCCTGGCCACATTGCTTTCCTTGAAGCTGCAAGGGAGATAGCAGGAGATTACGGCGAGCTTATTGTGATTGTCACAAGTGACGTCATGGCAAAAAAACAGAAGGGCAAACATGTCCTGCCTGCCGAACAGAGACGCGATGTTGTGGGCTCACTAAAGATTGTAAGCTCAGCATTAATCGGCGACCCAATTGATATGATGGTTCCCATAAAAGAAGTTTGTCCAGACGTAATAATCCTAGGATTCGACCAGGAAATCTCAGAAAAAGAACTGGAAGAAAAGTTAGAAAAAGCAGGTATTAACGCAGATATCATTCGCATAAAAGAATCAAAAAAAGGCGAGTATATGTCTACAAGTTCGATTGTTGAGAAGATACGAAACTCCAAGTAGCTATTTTAAAATCCCGTTTCTTTCAAGCATCCAGGCAAAAAAGCCTGCAAGTTCCCTAGTGATTATTATAAATATCTTTAGTATCACAAGTAGCAAGAGGGCAATTGCCCCTGCAAAGACCAGCCTTCCGGGAACGCCTCCGGTATTTCCTTCAAAGAAAGGCTCGACAACATCCTTTAGGATGTCTTCTTCGGATTTTGCAGAACTGTAAGTTCCTGCCATCATCTCTTTTGTTGCGTCATTATCCCAGATAGCCTTTGCAAACTGCTCCGGGATATAACTGTTTGTGTAAACGGAAACAAAGACTATTATGCAGGCAAATATAGCTCCTATTGTTAGCATTTTATCTGTGAATTCAGCGCCCGTTTTCCATGCGCTTTTTGTTTCAATCTCTTCTTCACTCTTAACACTGTTTACTGCCCAGTAGCAGCCAAGCATGAGACCAAAGAAAACAAATAAGTACTCTATGTTAAGGAAGATGAATATTCCCGGAATAAGTCCGATTAGCGCAAGAATCATTGTCACCTGCACGGCCTGTTTTTTTGCCATGTAATATGTTGCGCGTGCATAGCTCCCAAGTCCTGCCGCAAGGAATATGACAATAAGTGAAATCAAAATCGCATTTTGCGCCATAAAACCAAAGAGGTCAAAGATTGCCAGATTCCTTTCATAACTAAGTCCAATTACAGCAAGAAGTGCAGTTGCAATAATAAGGCATGCGATAAAGGCTATGATATACACAGTTACTGTGTCAAGTTCTATTTCTTTTAGCTTTGTTCCAAGGGCAACACCGGCTTTAGGTTCACGGGCTACCTTGTGCTTTATAGGGTTTCTCGTGTGGTTTATGAATTCAAATACTATGACAATTATTGCAAGTACAATAGGTATTAAGAAAAAGCCCATTAAACCAGATTCCCCACTGCTAGGACAATCCTGTGGGCAGTTGCCTGTATTTTCACCTGAACTACAAATCCCATCCCCGCAAACGGTGCAATCCTCTGGACAAGATTCCTTTGTTTCTTCTCCAGAGCAGTTTCCATCCCCGCAGACCGTAACAGTTCCAGAGCTAAGGAGTCCTGAGCCATTATCTGTTTCATTTGTTGTATTCTCAAGCAGGAAACAATCCTCAGGGCAGTTTGAAGAGTTTTCATTTCCTTTGCATACCCCGTCCCCACACACCGAGCAATCAAGAGCGCAAATTTCTTCCTCGCCCCCATCACAATACCCGTCCCCACACACCGAGCAATCAAGAGCGCAGCTTGTTTGATGGAGACCAAGCATCTCTATTGGGTCGCATACCCCGTCTCCACAGATTTGACAGTCAACAGGGCATGAATTCTTATCCTCATTAGTATCACAGACCCCATCCCCGCATTCTGCGCAGTCGGCAGGACACGTAGTTCTTGATTCACCCACGTCACAGACCCCGTCCCCACAGATTATACAATCGTCCGGACACGAAACTTTATCCTCATTAGTATCACAGATTTTATCTCCACAATCAGCGCAGTCCTTAGCGCAGTTTGTCCTGTCTTCATCAATGCTGCAGACCCCGTCCCCACAGTGGGAGACAACGGTTAGCATTACATTTGCGTCTGAGGTTGGAATCATATACTTCCCACTGTTTCCCGGTGTGAATTCTGTAACCCCTTGGTAATTTGTAGTCTTGAAATATTCTTTTAAGAGCTCATTGCCATACCCATAATAAAGTATCCTGAATTCAAGGCCTGAAACAGGGACTTTTGTTAAATCTTTGACGATTTTGATACTTAATTCATCCCCAACGTTTATTGTCCCCCCTGGTGAGATTGATACATCAGTACCCGGCATTATGTGTACAGGACAGCTGGTGCTTCCAAGCGCCGGGACGCTTAAGAGTAAAAACGAAAGAACAAAGAGTGCGGCTATAGATGTTTTCATTTTTTGGATTTTCTTATTATCTTTTGGGCATCAAGCTCATCAATTCCATATTCACCGAGCTTTGAGCGAATCCTGCTTTCCGAAACGCCGTTGTCAAGAAGGTCGCCCACAATCTCTTCGACTTCATCGGGTTCTTCCTTTTCTTGTGACTTCTTCTTTTTTGGCGAACTGCCCGCACCCTTTTTCTTATAGATTATTATTGCCACAACGGCTAGTGCAACGGCGGCGACAATCACCCACCAGTAATCTCCAATCATTTGACTCAGGTCAGTCTCTTCAACAGTTACTAGCGCAGTTCCGCAGTCGGCAGGACATGTCGAACTGGTTTCCCCGTATTTGTTGTCACATATCTCGTCCCCACATATAACACAATCCTCGACGCAAAATATCTCAGTCCTTGTGTATTCGTCTGGCTGGCAGATGCCGTCCCCGCAAACTACACAATCTTCAGGACAGTTTGTCCAGTTTTCAAATCCCCAGCAAAGCCCGTCCCCGCATATCGGGCAGTCAACAGGGCAATTCTCGTTAGTTTCAAGCTTATTTTCCTCGCATATATCGTTTCCACATACTGCGCCAAGCACATCGGGAGTGTATATCATAAGTACGTTAAAGCGCGCGCTTCTTCCTGCCGCCTCAATAAAATACATGCCCGCTTTGCTAACGACAAACGTAAAAAGTCCTTGGTTGTTTGTACTCCCACTGGCAGATGTTGTCCTGTCAGTCTTTGTCGCGGGATTCCCGTCAGCATCAAAATAGATAAATACACTTTTTCCAGTCATAGGTTCGTCTTCTCTGACATCACTTATCTCTACAGTTATTATTTCTCCAATAAGTTTTTGGGCAGGAAGCACTTCGACTTTTGAGTAAAGTCCCTGGTCACGACCGGTCACACAGTCTGAACTTGCAAGGGCCAAAGCACTAAATATAACTGCGCAGACAAGCGCACAAATAACTATGATTTTTTCATCCATCGGGCAGTATAATTATCAGGTAGAGTAAATATAAACTGGAGAGATTATCCCCTTGGCATACGCATAATACAAAAAGCTAAATAAATATTGCAGCAGATATCTATAAACTAATCTTTTTAAGTCTTTCCCAGTAGAAATAACCTAGATATACTAAGTATAACTAATACCATAACTAAATAGGTAAATGGCCCTCAAAGTCGCAATAGTGTTAAGCATAGCAGTACTCATTATGGCTTTTGCCCTATCCTTTAGCATCGTAAACCCTCATGAGGAAAGCTTCAACTCATTACAATCACCTCAGGGTCTTGCGATAGGTGACGACGACTTATTTGAGTATTTTACCAATCCTCCAGAATCAAACGATAGTGGGAACGAAACTGAACCCGTTTCAGGCCTCATGGGCGACTCAGTTACAGATTGCTGGGACGCCGGAACAAGCCCGCATCCAGTATGTTCATGTGACGACCTCAACAACATGAGAACCCAGTTTGATTGGGAATACGAGCTCCAAAATGACATTGACTTCTCACTTTGTGACGCGAGCTACACGACAGGCGAAGGCTGGGATCCTATTGGAGACTCTTCGAATAAGTTCACAGGCAATTTTGATGGCCAAAATCATACAATAAGCAATCTTTACATAAATCGTCCAACTGAGGATTATGTGGGGCTTTTTGGATATGTCAACGGAGCAAATATAACTAACTTATCAATACTTTCGTCAACTGTAACTGGAGGTAGTCCCACAGGAAGTATGGTTGGATACCTTTATAGCGATTCGAATCTCTCTAATTGTTTTGCTGCAGGAACTGTCACAGGATCATCTGTAGGCGGTCTTGTCGGCGGTGTTTATTCTTCTATAGTTACAGAATCTTATTCAACAGCAAATGTCGCCGGAGGGGATGATATCAATGCGAGAGCTGGCGGTCTTGTCGGCGACTTAGGTTACAATGGCGATGTCTTAAACTCATATGCCACAGGAAACGTCACAGTCGGTGTCGGCTCTAATGCGAATGTCGGAGGGCTTGTGGGCAATATGGGCTCTTATTCAATAATTAATAACTCATATGCCACAGGAAACGTCACAGGGAGTAGCGGCAACAATGCGGACACAGGTGGACTTGTGGGATATAGTGGTGGATTTGTAATATCAAATTCTTATGCAGATGGACACGTTACAGGAACTAAGCACGTAGGGGGTCTTGTGGGGAGTCTACTTGACGTAACAATCGAAAACTCCTATGCCACAGGAAACGTCACAGGGAATGATTCATATACTGGCGGCCTTGTAGGTTACATACAGAGCACAGGGACGATTAAAAATTCTTATGCCACAGGAAACGTCACAGGAGTTTACAGTGTAGGTGGTTTAGTAGGTTATCAATATTCAGTCTCAGTCATAGACTCTTATGCCACAGGAAGCATAACAGGAGAGTCATATATAGGAGGTATTATTGGTTATGGAGGTTCATCAACAATCTCTGGATCATATGCCACGGGAAGCATAACCGGCGGCATCCGTACTGGCGGTCTTGCAGGTAACCTTTTCAGTTCAGTTGTCTCAAACTCCTATGCTACAGGAGATGTTAGTGCAAGTTCTAATTATACAGGTAGTCTCATTGGGTATGCTCAGTCCCTGACAATTTCAGACTCTTATGCGACAGGCAATGTTGCAGGTACTTTATATGTTGGTGCCCTTGTAGGATATTTATACTCCTCCGGGATAGTATCAAACTCCTATGCCACAGGGACAGTTACTGGGGATGAATACCTAGGGGGGTTGGCAGGATACTGTTCAGTTTTAGTTTCAAATTTTTATTGGGTGGATCACGGTAACGACGATGCTAATTCTTGTTATGACGGGGACGATTCAGGATGCACAACCATTCCAAATTTAGGGTATTTTTTCACAACATCAAATGCTCCAATATCGACATGGGACTTCCCTCCATGGGACTCTTTTTGCGATGGAGTTGGTTATCAATCTTTAGTATTGCAGAACTTAACAAATGAAACACAGTGCTCTGGGTATACAACATGTCCAAATGGGATGCAAGGTTCTGGGACAGTATCAGACCCCTGTAGAATAAATAGTGCAAGCGACCTTAACGCAACACGCTTATGTTTAGATTGTAATTATTCACTTACGGGAGATATCGACCTTGATATTGCAGCTTATAACACGGGAGATGGATGGAACCCGATAGCAAATTCTTCCACTTATTTTACTGGAAGTTTGGATGGACAAAATCATACGATACGTAATTTATATATCAACCGTCCGACTGAAAATTATGTAGCTCTTTTCGCTCGCACTAATGGAGCAAATATAAGCAATTTAGCGATTAGTCCAGTTGATATTATAGGGGATGACAGAACTGCCAGTTTTGTCGGTTACCCTATCTATAGTTCAATCTCAAACTCCTATGCCACAGGTCAGGTAGTTGGTAACACGCACACAGGTGGCCTAGTAGGGGACGCGCATTCTTCAACGATTGAAAAGTGTTATTTCCTAGGAAACGTTACAAAACATTATTCGACTGTTGCCGGTGTGGGCGGTCTCACAGGTCGTTTATATCAGGACTCAACAATTTCAAATTCCTATTTTATAGGAAATGTCGTGGGAGATTCGTATACTGGCGGTATCGCAGGAATACTCGAATATTCATCAATAATATCTGATTCCTATGCCACAGGAACTGTAACTGGAGATGATTTGACAGGCGGCCTCACAGGAGATTTACCCAGTTCATCAGTTTCAAACTCTTATTACACAGGAACAATAACTGGAACCGATGACTGGAAAGGTGGGATCTCAGGACGGTTGTCAAGTGGATCAATATCAAATTCATACTGGTTGAATCATACGGGGGATGATGCTAAGTCATGTTATGATGAAGGCAATACCGGCTGCACAGTAGAATCCACAGAGTCTTATTTCTTTACCTACTCAAACCCTCCAGAATCCTCTTGGGATTTTGTAAATATATGGAATGATTCTAATGATGGTGTAGATTATCCAACATTACAGGGATTGACACCACAACCACCGTCCACGATTTGTCCAAACAGCATGTCTGGTTCGGCTACGCTTGCTAATCCATGTCAAATAGAAGACGCCTCAGATCTTAATGCAGTGAGTTTGTGTTTAGATTGTAATTATTTACTTATGGGAGATATTGATCTCGATGTGGCTCCATACAACACAGGAGAAGGTTGGGAGCCAATTGGCTCTCAGACAAGCCCATTCATAGGAAAATTTGAGGGCAATAACCATACAATAAGTAACATTTACATAAATCGCTCAACTGAGCAGTATGTGGGACTGTTTAGTTCTATATATAATACAAGCATTTATGATTTAGCAATAACTCTAGCCGATATTACTGGGCAGTCATATACTGGGGGCCTTGCCGGTCATATTAAATACTCAACAATTTCAGAAGTATCCACTTCAGGAAACATTATTGGTTACCAATATACCGGAGGTCTCGCCGGTTATTTGGAGCAAATATCAAATGTTGTCTCATCACACTCATCAGCAGACGTAACGGGGGGGTATTCAAATGTAGGTGGATTAATTGGATGTTTATCCTATTCTACAGTATTAAATTCCTATGCCACAGGAACAATCAATGGGACAACTTCATATGTGGGCGGACTTGTAGGTTACGTGTTAGATGCTTCGACTATTAAGCAGTCTTATGCCACAGGTGACGTTATTGGCTCTACCTATCTAGGGGGACTCATAGGATACATAAAGGATTCCGGAATAATATTAAACTCCTATGCAACAGGAACTGTTACTGGAGGAGATAGAGTGGGAGGTCTTGCAGGTATGTTATATGATAGCGCAACAATCTTAAACTCCTACGCTACAGGAGATGTTATAGGAGCATCTTTTGTTGGCGGCTTAGTCGGATACCTGAGGTACTCAACAGCTTTAAACTCCTATGCGACAGGAGATATCACAGGAACTAGTTATGTAAGTGGAATTGCGGGCTACGCACCAGGGTGCACGATGTCGAATCTATATTGGTTCAATCGCAGTTCAGACGATGCTAAGGCTTGTTATTACATGGGGGAAAACACAGGATGTACTGCAGTTTCTTCAGAATCTTATTTCTTCACATATTCAAATGCGCCTGAGTCCTCCTGGAACTTTACACATATCTGGGATGATTCAGATGAGGGCGTTGATTATCCGACATTACAGTTATTAGCGCCAGAACCTCCTGTATTGGAATGTCCAAATGGCATGGCTGGTTCAGGAACAATCGGAGACCCCTGTCAGATGGAAGACGCTTCAGACTTTAATTCATCAAGACTTTGCCTCGCTTGTAGCTATATTCTAAACTCAGATCTGGACCTTGATATCGCACCGTATAACACAGGAGAAGGATGGAATCCAATAGGTGATGATATTACGCCCTTTACAGGAAATTTTGACGGGGCAAATCATACAATAAGCAATCTTTACATAAACCGTCCTGCTGAAAATTATGTGGGTCTCTTTAAGCGAGGCAATAACGTAACTATAAACAATATAAAGATAAGCTCGGCAAATATTGCAGGGAAAACCTATTCGGGAATCCTTGCAGGGCGTTTAGATATTTCGACAATATCAAACTCTTATGTCACAGGAACTGTAACTGGAGCAGATGATTACACAGGTGGGTTCACAGGATATTTGGGCATGTCAACGGTGTCCAATTCTCATTCAACCGTAAATATAACTGGGGGCTCTAGTGCCTTTTATGTGGGCGGTCTTGCAGGGTATCTTTATAGCAGCACTATCTTAAATTCATACGTCACAGGAATTGTCTCCGCGGGAGCATCTTATTCACGTTATACTGGTGGCCTAGTCGGCGATGCATTAGAATCAACTATAACTGATTCGCATATGGGTGGAAATGTCATAGGACCTTATATGTACACGGGAGGTCTTGCAGGACGCTTTGATGGTACGATATCAAACTCCTATGTAACTGGAAATGTCACAGGAGATTGGCATACAGGGGGAATCACAGCAGCTTTAACAAGTGGCTCGATTACAAACTCCTATGTAACTGGTATAATCACAGGGGACTCTGATGTGGCAGGCCTCGCAGGGTATATGACAGCAAGTTCTATTACAAACTCCTACGTGACCGGAGATATTATAGGGACAACGAGAGTAGGTGGCCTTGCAGGACAAGCATATTCCTCAACAATAAAAGATTCTTATGCTACTGGAATTGTTGTAGCTACAGACGATGAGGTGGGTGGCCTAATAGGAGATATAATGTCTTCAGCAATTGAAAATTGCTATGCCACAGGAAACGTCACAGGAAACTCTGTAGTCGGAGGCCTTGTAGGGATGCTACAATCTTCAACACTCTCAAATTGCTATGCCACAGGAAACGTCACAGGAAACGTCACAATTGGTGGTCTTATAGGGCGCCCACTCACATCAATAGTATCAAATTCTTATTCAATAGGAAACGTCACAGGAAACTCCACAATAGGTGGCCTCGTTGGATCTGGTGGCTCTATAATCTCAAACTGTTTTGCTACAGGATCAGTAACTGGGCCAGAAAGAACGGGAGGTATTTCAGGATACGCATCAGGACAAGAAATAACAAATTCCTACTGGTTAAACCGTACGGGGGATGACGCAAATTTTTGTTATGACGAAGGCAATTCAGGATGCACTCCAGTATTATTGGAATCATATTTCTTTGACTATTCCAATCCCCCAGAGTACTCTTGGAACTTTAACACAGTATGGAACGCATCAAACAACGGGACATACTATCCAAACTTACAAACTTTTTCAGCACCCCCTCCACCACCAGAAGATTGTTGGGACGCAGGAACTAGTCCGCATCCGATATGTTCTTGTGACGATCTGAATCTGACAAGAACTCAGATGTCCTGGGATTACGAACTCCAAAACAACATTGACTTCTCGCTTTGCAATGCTAGTTATACAACAGGCGAAGGATGGGTACCCATCGGTAACTCCACAGATAAGTTCACAGGCAATTTTGATGGACAAAACCACACTATAATCAATCTTTACATAAATCGCTCGGCTGAGGATTACATAGGTCTTTTTGGATACTTAGATGGCGTAGAACTATCTGACATAGGCCTAATCTCAGCTGACATCAAAGGGAATCGCTACATAGGCGGCCTCGCAGGATATATTACCTCCACAACAATATCAAACTCCTACTCCACAGGAACAATCATAGGTATTGCGTCTTACATAAGCGGCCTCGCAGGGTATGTAGTAAATTCAACAATCTCGAACTCTTACACAACAGGAACTGTAATCGGAAACGGTTCCTACAGCACTTATACCGGCGGCATTACAGGATATTTATCAGCAGGATCACTAATCAATAATTCTCACTCCACAGGAACTGTCACGGGGAGTTATAGCAAGGTAGGCGGCCTCGCAGGAACCGTGAGCAGTTCAACAATCTCAAACTCTTATACAACAGGAACCATCACAGGGGGTCGCACTGGGACAGGTGGTCTCACAGCAGAATTGGCTGACGGGGAAATCTCAAACTCCTATGCTACAGGAAACATTATAGGACTTTATGGGGAAACGGGCGGTCTCGTAGGACGAATGAGCGGTTCAATGGTCTCAAACTCATATGCCACAGGAAACGTCACAGGAACAGAAGATGATACTGGCGGCCTGGTGGGGTGGATGACTGGTCATTCAATGGTCTTAAATTCTCATTCTACAGGAACTGTTATAGGGCATGAGAATACTGGCGGCCTTGCAGGATATCTGTATAGCTCTTCATCAATCTCGAACTCATATGCCACAGGAAACGTAACAGGAAATTCGTACAATACAGGTGGCCTTGCAGGATATGTGGTTTATTCATCAATCTCGAACTCCTATGCACGAGGAAACGTAACGGGAAGTAGTTATACAGGCGGCTTTGTAGGACGGACGGATTACTCAAAAATCTCAAACTCCTATGCCACAGGAAACTTCCCAGGGAGCTCTTACAAGGGTGGCCTCGTAGGGAGTCTAAATTATTATTCAACAATCCTAAACTCTTATACAACAGGAAACCCAACGGGGCTCAATAATGAAGGCGGCCTCGTAGGAAAATTACCTGCTGTTGGCTCAACTATCTCAGGTTCATACTGGCTGAACACATCTGAGAATTCAGATGACTGCTATGAGGGGGGCAACACTGGATGCAGCGCAGAAACAAGCGAATCATATTTCTTTGATTATACAAATCCCCCCGAAGAATCTTGGGCATTTGATTGTGTTTGGAATAGTTCTAATGATGGCAGTTACTACCCGACATTACAGAACTTTTTTACTACAAGCTGTCCAAATGGGATGGATGGTAATGGAACATTAGTCTCTCCCTGTCTTATAGAAGATGTTTCAGACCTTAATGCGACAAGGTCTTGTTTGAGATGCAGTTATACTTTAACTGCAGATCTAGACTTAGATGTTTCGCCATATAACACAAGTTCGGGCTGGCTTCCCATAGGTGCATATATATCTCAACCATTTATTGGAACATTTGAGGGGGCAAATCATACAATAAGCAATCTTTACATAAACCGCTCAAGTGAAGATTATGTGGGTCTTTTTGGACAGATTTGGAATGCTAATTTATCTAATTTAGGCTTAATGTTAGTTAATGTAAGTGGCAATTTATATACTGGCGGCCTCGCAGGAGAACTATTTTCCTCAACAATATCAAATTCTTACATTACAGGAAATACCGCAGGAAGTAAGTATACAGGCGGCCTCGCAGGATGGATGGACGAGTCATCAATCTCAAACACCTATGTCACAGGAAACGTTACCGGAGGTAACTACACTGGTGGCCTTATAGGACAAGGTTCAGGTACAATCACAAATTCTTCCTTATCTGGTATCGTCACCGGAGGTAACTACTCAGGCGGCCTCATCGGATACGCAAGTTCTTCAACAGTCTCAAATTCTCACCTTACAGGTATTGTCACAGGAATAGATTATGTGGGGGGGCTCATAGGAATTGTAGCGTCCTCAGTAACAATCTCAAACTCCTACGCGACCGGAGACGTCACAGGAAACTATCGTGTAGGAGGTCTTGCAGGAAGATTAGGTCAGAGCTCGCATATTTTAAACTCCTATTCTACCGGAGACGTCACAGGAACTGATGATTACATAGGCGGCCTTGTCGGGTTTGTATATTATTACTCAACAATCTCAAACTCCTATGCGACCGGAGACGTCACAGGAGATTCTCAAGTAGGGGGTCTCGTAGGAGAATTATATCAAGAATCATTAGCTAACAATTCCTACGCAACCGGAACCATCACAGGTAGACTTTATACGGGCGGCCTTGTCGGGAGATTATACTCTTCAACAATCAACGACTCCTACTGGTTAAATCGCACTGGGGATGATGCAAATTCTTGTTATTTTGGAGGGAATACTGGTTGCACCCCCATACTAGTAAAATCCTATTTCTTTGACTATTCCAATCCTCCAGAGTCTTCTTGGAACTTTAACACGACATGGAACTCCTCAAACAATGGGATATACTATCCAAACTTGCAGGGTTCATCACTCCCCTTGCCCACATGTCCAAACGCAATGTCTGGGTCCGGGATTCTTGAAAGCCCCTGTCAGATTGAAGGCGCTTCAGACCTCAACGCGACAAGGCTTTGTCTTGACTGCAACTACACTTTGACAGCAAATATTGACCTTGACATTGCGCCTTATAATACAGGCGAAGGTTGGGATCCGATAGGTAATGAGACCAATAAGTTCACAGGTTCTTTTGATGGACAAAATCATACTATAAGCAATCTTTACATAAATCGCCCAACTGAAGATTACATAGGGCTTTTTGGAGTCATAGACGATAATGAAGTGACTGCTATAAATCTGAGTGCAGTCAATATTACTGGAAATTCATACATAGGCTCTATCACAGGTCATCTTGAGGATTACTCAAGCATCTCCTATGTATATGCTTTAGGAACGATTGTTGGAAACGAGTATACTGGTGGTATCGCAGGATATGTCGGTAATCCAAATCGCCTCACATATTCAGTAATAAAAAACAGTCATTTTATAGGAAATATTAGCGGGACAGATTATACTGGAGGCATAACAGGTTATCTAATGCGTAGCAATATAAGTGATTCCCATTTCATCGGAAATATACTCGGGACTAATGATTATACTGGAGGCCTTGTAGGTTACGCACAGTATTCAAGTAATATAACAACTAGTTATTTTGAAGGAAATTTAACTGGAGACCAGCATGTCGGCGGCATGGTAGGGTATTTAGCATACAACTCTATTGTAAATAATTCATACACCAATAGTTCTACGACTGGTCGTTACTATGTCGGCGGCTTTTTTGGACAAATTCTATACGATTCAATACTTAATAACTCATTCTCTCTTGGCAGTGTGAACTGTACCGATGATTACGTGGGAGGAATTGCTGCTAAAGTAGTTAGATCAACAATAATAAATTCTTATACAACCTGCAATGTTACTGGAACAGAAGATTTCATAGGCGGCCTCGTAGGTTCCTTTAGAGAGAGTTCAATACTAAACAACACACACAGTTCAGGATCTGTTACTGGAGACCATTATGTTGGCGGCCTTGTTGGTGAAGCCAGATACAATCAAGGATCCGCCCTGCCAATAATCGATAATTCCTATTCAACCAGTAGCGTTACAGGAGGTTCTGGCATTATAGGCGGCCTCGTAGGAAATTTATATGAAGCAATAATCAACAATTCTTATGCAACAGGACATATAACAGGAAGTCTAGATATGGGTGGCGATATAGGAGGCCTTACAGGGAGCTCATATATGTCCACAATCGACAACTCTTACTCCACTGGAAACGCCATGGGATATCGGACTACAGGCGGTCTTGTAGGGAGCATGAGGTATACATCAATCAGCAACTCCTACTCCACTGGAAACGTGATAGGAATAGAACATTACACAGGCGGCCTCATAGGGGATGCATTTGAATCAAATATTTCAAACTCCTACTCAACCGGAGGTGTCATGGGGGATGGTAGTTATACAGGCGGTCTTGTAGGATATTTAATTGCAGGTTCAAAGGTTCTAAACACTTACTGGTTAAACCATACTGGAGACGATGCCACTTCATGTTACTCCGGTGGAAACGAGAATTGTACGGCAGAAACTTCAGAATCCTATTTCTTTACCGTTTCAAATCCCCCAATTTCAAGCTGGGACTTCCCACCCTGGGACTCTTTCTGTGATGGAGTAGCTTACCAGCCACTCGCCTGGCAAAACGTTACCAACGAAACAGAGTGCCCGGGTTACTCGCCATTAACCTGTCCAAATTCCATGAATGGGACTGGAACGCTTTCTGATTCCTGCCAAATTGAAGATGTTAGCGACCTTAACGCTTCACGCATTTGCCTTACTTGTAATTACACTCTCACAACTAATCTGGACCTTGACATTGCTCCATATAATTCAAGCGAAGGCTGGTTACCTATTGGTAACTCCATAGATAAGTTCACAGGAAACTTAGATGGGGCAAACCACACAATAAGTAATCTTTACATAAATCGTCCAACTACAGATAATATAGGTCTTTTTGGATATACTAGAGGAAGTAACATATCTAGTTTAAGCGTAATCTCAGTTAATGTTAGTGGATTTAGTGCGACAGGAGCCATGGCAGGAATCATATCTGAAGATTCAACAATTTCTAATTCTTACTCAACAGGAACTGTTACTGGAGATGGTTATTATGTCGGCGGCCTTGTAGGAGGTTTAAACGGATCAAGAATCTTAAATTCTCACTCAACAGTAACTGTCACAGGACTCAGGAACTACATAGCAGGTCTTGCGGGGGCTGTAGTTAATTCAACAATTTCTGATTCTCACTCAACAGGAAATATCACTGGATATATTTTCACAGGAGGTCTTACAGGCGCCGTAATTTCAAATTCAACAATTTCTGATTCTTACTCAACAGGAAATATCGCCGGAGAATTTTGGACAGGCGGCCTTACAGCAGGTTTAAACGGGTCCTTAATTTTAGACTGTTATTCGATAGCAAGCGTTACAGGAACTAACAGCACAGGAGGTATTGCAGGGGTATTACATAATGCAACAATGTTAAACACCTATGCGACAGGAAACATCACAGGAACCGATCATTATACTGGAGGCCTTATGGGCTATGCTTCCACAAATTCATTTATTAACAATTCATATGCAACAGGAAACATCACAGGAAACCATAGTGTGGGTGGTCTGACAGGATATTTATACAAGGGTTCATCTATTCAGAATTCATATGCCACAGGAAACATCGCAGGAATAACTTGGATAGGAGGCCTTGCCGGATACCTCTATTTGGATTGTTTAGTTAATAATTCATATGCAACAGGAACCATTACTGCAAATAGCGTCCTTGGTGGACTCATAGGTTCGTTTTCTTCATCAACAATCTCAAACTCTTTCTGGCTAAACCACACAGGAGATGATGCCAGCTCCTGTTACTCTGGAGGAAACGTTAACTGTACGGCAGAAACTTCAGAATATTACTTCTTTAATGTCTCAAACTCACCTATCTTAGGCTGGGATTTCCCACCCTGGGACGCGTTCTGCGAAGGTGTGGCTTACCAGCCCTTGGAGTGGCAGAACATAACAAATGAAACAGAGTGCCCT
>Ga0075120_10000613_pt1 | contig 29183 bp, 19 predicted proteins | sample AntAceMetag02UKL_FD_69792 | JGI IMG/M metagenome (GOLD analysis project Ga0075120, IMG submission 69792) | Saline lake microbial communities from Ace Lake, Antarctica - Antarctic Ace Lake Metagenome 02UKL | ecosystem: Environmental > Aquatic > Non-marine Saline and Alkaline > Saline | place...
GCTGAAGTCACGATAAAATTTGAGGATGACGGCGATACAAACACATCCTGCCATAAAGTTAAGACGGATGGCGACGGTTGGATAGACTCCGAAGGTGATTGCGATAAGATTCCAGATGAGGCAGATATTGTAGAACTAAAAGTCGAGCACGATGATTACTTAACAACAGATGTTGATAACGATGATTATGATTTTTTAGATGACTGGGATGATAATAAGAATGAGATACTCATCGTTCTTAGCCCAAAAGACGAGCTCTCAATAGAGATAGTCGTAGTTGATGACGATGACGATGAAATCTCAAATGTAGATGTCACTGTCGAATCACTTGACAAAGATTGGGATGCAGATGATTTCAGGGACGTCGCAGATTATGAGGATGCAGACCTTGTGGCGTTTATAGGTGGCGAAGAAGAATATCCCAAGTTTGATTATGATGAAGACGAGTCGTCAGACTCTGACGGGATAACAAACTTTGACAGTCTTGCATTTGGCACGCGTTATAAGATAGTCGCAGAAAAAAGCAAATACCGCTCTAATGAAAAGTTCATAGTACTGGGTAAAAATGATGATGAAAAGGATTACGAGCTTGAACTTGAGCGCACAGGAACTGCAGTTGCAACAGTTACTGTAAAAGATAACGAAGGCTTACTTGTATCCAATGCAGAAGTGACTCTTGTTAACAAGAGGACCGATGCCGAATATGTCGAGCTTACCAGTGCAGGAGGCTCCGCAGTATTCAGGAATGTTGTTGCACCCGACTCCTATGATATTGCAATAACAAAGAGTGGGTACTCAACAGCATCAGACACAGATTACTACATATCCCTTGACGGTATGTCGCGGACATTCATACTCCAGAAACTAACTCCTGATAACCGTCCGCCGGTTCTTGTACTCGTAAAGGAGACCTATGAAGTCATGCTTGGAACAGAACTTGATTTCGCAGATGCAATAGATGTTTCCGACCCAGATGACGACGAGCTTGTCATTGTTTGGATGGACTCTGGGATTCAGATTGCAACAGGTCTTACTCCAAAGCTTCTTTTTGATACGGCTGGCGAGCATAAAATCACAGTAAAAGTCTCTGACGGCTATGACGAAGTGATAAAGATAATAACAATCAATGTCATCTCGCCTGATGATTGTGGTGACGGTATTTGCTCCATTGCTGAAAAAGAAGCAGGGACTTGTCCAGAGGATTGTCCCGTATGTGCTGACGGCATTTGCGGAGCTGGAGAAGGTGTTTCCGACTCGCCAGAATACTGCCCGGAGGATTGCAACATATCACTTACAATAACTTTAGGTGTTTCTCTTTCAGAGACGCTTTATGTGGGCAACGAGACAACAATATCTGCAATCGACCCTGCGACAAAAGCACCGATATTGGGGGCCACAGTAAAAATAATCACGCCAAACGGCTCTGAAGAGATGCTCAGTACGGTTGCAGGAAGTGTTGATTACACTTTTACGACAGCAGGAACTTATGTTGTGGCAATCAGCGCTGACAGATACATGGGAGACCTGGTTGAAGTCAAGGTAGAAGCAAAAGGTAATGACCTGATTTTATGGATTGTAGTAATCATAGTTATTGTCGTTGCGGTCTTTTTCATAATCCGTTATATGAACGAGAACGGAGGCTTTAAGTTCGGCGGAAAAAAGAGTAAAGGTTATCGCACGGGTGGCAATTACAAACGCAATAAATCAACACTCGGGTCAATTTAAACTACACAAAGGGTCAATAATTTTGGCTCTTTCCTTTATATTCTTTTTTATTATAATATCAATAGTTATACCCAAAGTCCAAAATAGGAAAAGAAATGGCTAGATTTGAAGAAGCAGAAAGTAGGAATCTTGATGTCCTCATATGCAGAAAATGCAATGCACGCAACCCGAAAGGCGCCAAGCGTTGCAGGAAGTGCTCAAGCACACAGTTAAGGAGAAAGCACAAAGAGTCAAAAGCTGGGAAATAAGATTAAAATGGGTATTGGGGAGTCCCTTTCAGATGCGTGGCATGCGCTTGAGGACAAGACATGGAGCATTGCCGATGCGTTTGAGGATAAGGGGGTTCCTATGGCATCCTTTTGTGATTCCCGTGGCATATCTCCTGCAATAATAATTATAGGAATAATAATAGCAGTAGCCTTGCTTTTAGTGTTTGTCATGGCAAGCCCTGGTGGCCCATCAGGTAATGCCATCGTCTCAGTTAAGGTTGTTGATGAGAGTGGCAATCCTGTAAAAGGACAGTATGTGGTATTGACTACGCCCGGTGGAGTGGCTTTACCTAATGTTAAGACCGACCAAAGCGGAAAAGCAAGTTTTGACGAGGTTCCTATGGGTCAAAGTGAAATTTCTATATCATCTGATATCTATTCAGGTTCAAAAACAGTTGATGTCACGAGTAACACGGTCTCAACAACTCTTGAAGTAAAAGCTGGCAACGGCAAGATTGAGCTTGTTGTGACAGATGAATCGGGTGCTCCGATAAGTGTAGGCTATGTTGAAGCAAGGACGCTTTCAGGCGATGAAGTGGCAAAAGTCACTCTTGACGGCTCCACTGAATACACTATGGATGTTCCTGCGGGCTCTTATTATGTTAAAGTATACTCCAATTCAGGAGGTCTCCTTAAACAGGCAACAACAGTTGTTGCAGTCGACGGGACCCAATCTGTAGAGTTTGAAGTCAGTGCAGACGAGGCAAATTCAGCAACAGTCACAGTAATCATAACAGATGAGACTGGAAGCGCAGTATATGGTGCATATATCGCTCTTTATAATTCACGCAACCAAGAGCAGTATGGGGCTCAGCAGATGACAGATGCACAAGGAAAAAGCGCGTTTAGTAACATTCCGACAGGAGCTCAAGTCTACCCCACAGTTTACGTTCCAAATGACAGGCGTTATGCCACACTTGATGAACTTACAGCACAAAAAGATTACAAAACAACCGTAAGAGATGCACAAACCGAGATTCCGGTAACATTAAGTCTTAACGGGCGCGTTTCGGTTTATGTCAGGGACGCAGAATCAAAAGCGGCGATTTCAGGCGCGCAGGTCACAATAATGAATCTTGCGAGTGAATCGCTCTCAGAAACAGAGTCTACGAATTCAGACGGCCTTGCCTCATTTGTAGGTTTCGAAGAACTCACAGACATTTATCCACAGGTTGTTGCACAGGGCTTTTTGGAGTATGACAATAGCCAAGATGTAAGAACCGTCAGATATGACGACCCATATATCACATTCTATGCGGACCTTGAACGCGATGGCTCTGCGATATCCTCCGAGATAACACTTAATACTGAGGATTATTACAATGACCCGATTTCAGGTGCGACAGGAACACTTTCAGAATATGGCGGAACTTTCATCAGAAGAATAGTCGCTGATTCAGATTCTCTGACATTTGCAGTAGACGCAAACAAGGATTATACGGTTTCCTTATGGAAAAACGCCTACCAGCGCCTTTTACTTTCAGGAATCGAAGTGGGAACCCAGACTGCAAAGATGGAAACTGCAAACTCGGCAAACTCGGCAACCGTGCGCGTATGTTCTTTCCTGGAAATAAATGGCATAAATTCCCCCGCAAGCTCACAAGTGGAACTCCATTACCTTGACCGTGAACTTATATCACGAGCAGAAACTGTCGGTGGTACAGATGGAGACAATTGTATTACATTTACCAATGTTCCGATAAGCTGGAGTGTTTATGCGACAGCAATCATGGACGGATATTCTCTCTTGGAAAGTGATGTCATCTCAGTCATACCTGTCGAAGCCGGAATAACGGAAATAAACCTTACATTTGGCAATATAAACCCCTCAATGTCTGAATCGGGCTCTATAAAGGTCTGCGCGCTCGGAGATTCTGATTTGCCAGTAAGCGGCGCAGAGGTAATACTTTATGATATAGATCTTGACGGGCCAAGCTGGTCTGGCGACTACCGCAAAACAACAGGCTCTAGCGGATGTGCGACCTTTGAAGATATTCCTTCTGAAAAAGCCGATTACGAGGGAGTATTGACTCCGGTTAACGTCTATCCGATAATAACTGCACAGGACTATGCGACATTTAATGGTAAAACAGAAGGCAAAGTCGTTGAAGTACAAGGTGGACGCATAACGCCGATAAATGTCAGGCTTTCAACAGGAAACCAGATTTGTATTGCAGTGACCTCAGGCGGAAATCCTTTGACTGGCGCCGCCGTTTCAATCTGCGGAAACGCCCAGTGTGGGGAATACATAGAGACTAAGCTTACAGATTCTGATGGCCATGCAATGTTCTCGGTTTCCATGAGTTCAATTAGCGCAAAAGCAGTTTCAAACCAGGCAGGAATTCAGGCAGAAGCTACAGAGAATTTTGCCTTATCTCAAGTATCTGCCGGGAGCTGCGGAACAATAGAACTCGAACCCGTTTCCAATTATGCAAGCGTTTCTATAGACGCAATAAGTTCTCTTGAGAATGTAGAACCTGGCGAGAGTTCTGAAATAAAATTTACAGCACGCCTTGACGGGGAGCTTGCAACAGGCGGAACCTATGACGGGCAGAACATACTTGGTTCGGACGGTCTGACAAAAATAGAGATTGATTTTGAGTCTGCGGCAATGGACGGCGGACTTTTGAGGGAAGCTGATGCCAACGATGGCGAATATGCAATGCCCTTTATTGCTCCGACGCAAGCAGGCAATTATTACGCTTACCTTACAGCAGCGCTTCCCGACTGCGACTCATGCGGCCAGTCAAGAACTTCAGTAACGATTGTTGTAGGTTATGATGATGAAGACTCTGACGGAGTTAAAAACGAGTACGATCTTTGTTCAAATACACCAGTAGGAACTCTGGTTGATTCAAATGGATGTCCAGTCGCCTCATCAACAGATACTGACGGAGATGGTGTTCCTGATGATGTAGATTCATGTCCCGGAACTCCATCAGGCGTGCAGGTGGACACGTATGGATGCGAGCAGGCGAGTTCACTGTTGGACGTAGACAATGACGGGTATCCGGACATATACGACGCTTACCCACAGAATTCAGAGTATTATTATCCAGGGCAACTAGAAGCCGTTACAGGGGGCTTACTGGGGGCAGACTATAGCCAGATGTCAATACAAATATGTCTTATAGATTCTGACTCAAAAGAGCCGATATATGATTTCACAGACATCAAAGTCTATAACGTACGCCAAGGGACTTCGTCAGGCGCAAATCCGTACAGACCAGAGTATGGGCCGACATCAACACCTTACACTCCACAAGGGCAGATGTGGTCAGGCGTAAGAACTATAGATAATTGTCGCCTCTTTATGGGTTATGAGTCTGAATCAATATCCCAGTCTTCCATGTCAAACTTCCAGATAAGTGCGAGCGCAGACGGATACGAGTCGTATTCAGGAAGCGGCCTTGCAGGCGAGCTTGAATATGGAAGTAGCGGATACGGAAGTTACATGACTCTTAACATAAGGCTTAGCAGGTCCGGGATTGCAACACATGGTGGCGGAACAATAGTAAATCCATATCGCAAGATAACCCTAAAGTCCCCAAGCTGGAAAGCTCAGACTTCAAAATCAAACAAAGAAAATATCTATCCTGCAATATCAACAAACAACCAGGAAGCAACATTGCAAGTAGAATATGGAATTTCAAGCCCTGCAAAGTCAGACCTTGAGTACTCAATAGATTATAGGCTAAAAGGTGCATATTGTTATGAGATAGACAATGATGACGGCCTGAGTGAGACGGATTCCTTTGGCAAGCGCACGCTCACAATAAGAAGCGGCCAGAGTTCTGTTATTGATACAGTCACCCTTAAGACAAAATCAGAGTGTCTTGCTAAAAACGACCCGAACCTTGAGGGCACGATAACACTTAGCGCCGAAGGAGTACTCTTCCAACAGGGCAACCGCGAGGCAAAAGCGACAAAATTCATTCCCGTAACAATAAAGATGACGCCTGAAATAGTCGCAACAAATGAAATCAGGAGTTCAGCGGACTTACCCGAACTCAAGAACAAGATGACGCTTTCAGACGGCGTAATAACAAGTGGAACTCTTCCTTATTGTATCTCCAAAACAGCCAATACGGCAGATAGCAAGCTTGCAAAAGACAGGAGCGCTCTAGCCAATAAGATTGTTCTTGAGTTTGAGGCAGGGGAAGCCAAATTCACAGACTCGGCACAGTCAATTGTTTCAACAGTATCAAAGTACATTATCGACCGCCTGAAAAAGACGCCTGAGAATTGTCAGATATATATGAAGATTCTTGATGATTACAAGGGTCATGTGGTTGTCGGTCAAAGCGGATTTGGCTGCAACGATGCTGCAGAGGCCACAAAAGAAGGTACAAAAAACGTCCAGCCTTGGGAAAAGCTATTTTGCGAGGCTGTTAATTCGGGAACGACTGAAGGCATGCTTGCACTTGGAGGAAGCTATGCTGTAGAACTCAAATCATAATGAAAAAAACAATATCCTTACTATCGGTTGCAATACTCCTTGTTTCCATGGTTTATTTACCCATGGTTCTCGCCGAAGAAACAATAGTTGGTGTCGTCTATCGTGGGTGGACTGCAGCGGAGTGCAAATCAAAGTTTGGCAAGTATGATTATATAACGATTCAAAGCGAGCTTGCCGCACTTGGGATACCTCCCGAACTTCGTGGCGAAGGCGATGGCAAAGGCCCCCTTTCATATAGTATAACAGGTTCGCCGCAGGTCACAGGATGTTATTGTGGTAGAATGGGAACCGGAGACAAGGCGGTAAACTATATTGTTTCAGAAAAAGGCGATAAATGTGTCACCTGCGCTCTGAGAACTGGTGATTCAAATGCAGTCTATGTCGTAGATAAGGGAGCTGTAGATGACCCTTCAGCAGTCCTTAAAGTAAAAGTCAATGGGAAGGATGTTGATACGGGGTGCCGATGTGCTGCAGAATCTAGTGGAAAGAAGTTTGATAAGGTCGTAAACGGTAAGTGTACCTACATTGACAGGACGGCCCAAACAAATGCTTGTAAAACTGTCTTTAAAGGCGACGGGGTAACTGTGTGTTCAGGGCTTTCAACAGAGTCCGAACTTGGAATAACTGGGGACGGGACAAAGTGTTGTTGCTCTTCAGGATATGCAGCCTCCGATGACAAGCTTATGTGCGTTGCGATAAAAGGGACTGTTACAGATTATGCTTGCTCCCAGGCAGGAAAAGCACAAGGATACGGCGAAAACTTAATTACTTGCCCTGAAAATGTCATAAATTATGCTCAAGGAAAAGACTCAAGCGAAGCCGCTAAAAAGGTGTGGCAGACAAGTTATCTTGGTCAGCCGATTTCAACAACGGAAGGCGAGAAGTATTGTTGTTGCTCCAGTGGCTTTATCTACGATTCAACTTCAAGAAGGTGTGTTTCGACAAGTGACGCATGCACGGCAATAGTACCTGGAAGCGTTAAAACCAGTAGCCCAACTGCAGATGAGAACTATATAGTAGGAAAGGAATCTTTTGGCATGCTATGGGACTCAAAACTGACAAAGCAGCTCAGCGAAAAGAATTTGGAATGTGCATGTATAGAAGGCAACCTTCCAGACGGAAATGGGACTCTGCTCAATAAATGTGCTACAGGAACTGTAAAAACAGATGTTGCATTATTAGGTCTTAGAGCAAGTGATTTTTATGACTGGATGAATAAAGATGTCCTTCCAGTAGTAAGAGACTCTCCAGAAACTGGAGTTTCTGTAACGCCAGTTGAATATAAAATAGTCTCAGAAGGAAAATACTCGGGAGTAGTACTTCTTGAGGAAGGCAAAAACGTACTGGAGTTCTACAATGAGGATACTTCAAGAGCAGGCCAAGCCGCAGCCGAAGCAGCAACCTTAATTGCAAGCGTTATCGCAGGAGGGCTTGCGACAAAGGCAACAAAGTTCTTTACAAAGGGCAACACCGTTGCGATGCAAGCGGCACTAAAATCAAATTTAAAGAATCTTGCAGGAATGTCTGATGAGGCTTTAAATGCAATGTCGGTTTATGGGGACGATGCACTTAAGGCTGCAATCGCATCTGGAAACTTAGATGATGTGACTTCAGCCTTTTGGAGACTCAATTCACAGCAGCAAGCACAGATATTTAGATCTCTCTCCGGTGCGAGCCTGGATGACGTTGCAGGTTCTGCCGCATCTGCACTCTATGGTTCACAAGGAGTCACAACTGCAGTAGAGTCTCTTAGTGATGACGCGGCCCAGGTTCTATTTGGCCAGATTAATAGGCAGTTTGGTACTTCCCTTGATGATGTGCTTGCAATTGGACCCTTATTTGATTCATTTAGTCTTGCAAATAAAGACTTATTAAGAAGAGCAGTTACAAACCATCTTTTACTTGACGCGACAGCAAGAGGGAGTTCAAGCTCTGCAGCAACAATACTTTTATCAGATGCATATAAAGACTTTATTGCAGCCAATCCAAGCATTGCTACAGCGTTAACAACAGTCGCAAGCGCCGCAACAGGCACTGTGGCTGCAGCAAAATGGACAATTGATGCTGTTGCAAACTTCTTAGGTGGGACTCCAAAAGAGCGTTTAATCTCCATTATAACAATGGGTGCTGTTGTAACGACTGCAAGGGCGCTTAACGACGCAAATTATGAGGGGCAGCCCGCATCAGAAATGGCAAGTTTTGGACAGGCTACAATTAGCGCCTTAAAAGATACTGGGACAGGTATGGGTGTTACTCTCGGTCTTGCGCTTGTCGCAGGATTAATCCCTGGAATTGGTTGGGCAGCAGCACCTGCAATACTTGCGTCTGGTGCGATTTCATCGGTAATCAGCGGTTTAGGACGAGGTCTTATGGAGTCTGGAGTTATGACGGATGCAACTGAAATGCAACTCAGGCTAAATGATGCTAACGTCGGCGCAGATTTCTTAAACATCGTTGTTACAAATGATGTAAATGCGTGTGAAGAGGTTAAGGATAACAGCGGATACAGATTCATAACATCAATTTATGATTCAGCAAAAGGAACCTACCAGGGATGGATGATTGATGCAAGTGCCTTTGCAAAGAACCATTGCCAGTTCCTAGGCGACTTCAGGCTTTCTGCAGCTGGTGGATATTCGAAGGTAGTCCCGTTCTTTGCAGGTGAGAAAATATCCTGCACTGGATGCAGTACTGTAAGTACGATAGGGTCTTGTGGAAGTAATGACCTCGCCTCGGATTTCACAAATAAGATTGCGGCAAAGTTTAGTAGTGAATCAGCCCTATGCTGTGAAGTATGTACCTTTGTTTCGGCAGATAGGAACATCCTAGTGCCCTTTGGTTTCCCAAGCACAAATAATAAAGGTCCGACATCAAGTCAACCGGCTGTAATGTAAAAGATGAAACAAAAGGCGATATTTGTAGTACTCTCAATCTTATTTTTAGTTATTACAGTTTCAGCTGCACCATCTGCAGATATAATCTTGGATAATGGAGGCAATGCTGAACTAAATCTGATTACAGAAAGCAGTTCTGATATAGATTCGGCAGACATACAGATAACCCTTGATTCGGATGGGTCAGTAACCGAAAAAGTTTTGTATTCAGATTATTCATTCACATCAATTCCAGATTATAACCTCGAGATTGAGTCCTCAAAAACCGGTATTGTCTTAACTGCAGTGATAGACCCCACACAGATATCTTCAGAAAATGCATGGAACGGACTTTTAGCAGATTGCCAGATTATGACTCTTGCAGGCAATATGGAGATATCATGCGACCTTACAATAACAGAAGAACTTTTTGGGAATCTGACTCCATTTTCTCTTGAGGCGATAGCAAATAATAGCTCAGGATTTATAGCGTTTTCAGATGAGCTAGTCGGCGTTCTTTTTGATTCTTCAACTAGCCTCATAAAGCCGTATGTGGACATATCCAGTTTAACAATAACTGGGAATAATCCTTATGATGTTTCAATAGATCTGTCAATTACAGGACTTGGCGAAGTACTCATTGATTCTTTGGCTTCCCAAAACCTTGGAGTTGAAAGCTGCAGCGCATCCAATATCAATTCACTAATCTCACAGATACTCTTTTCAGAGTCACAAATAAATTTGCTCGCAGAAGAAACTCCTGCTGGCGTTTCGATAACTATCAACGCGCAAAGTTCCTTAGATTCGGACATAGGCAAGACTTCAATTACAAAAAGCGCAGATTCGTACTCCGCCCAAACGGCATTAACGACGAGTAACCCATTTAAAATCCTTTCATGTCTTTCTGATTCAGAACTCTTAACTGAAGGAGATTTAAATTCCTTTAGTTATTCACTTAAAAAAACTGCTGGTCGCAGCCAAGTAATTGAAAAGCTTAAGGTCAAACTTGATAATTACGCCCAGAAAACGGGCGACAAGTGGGTTGTTGATACGCCTGCTGATTCTAACTCATTTTTTAACGTGCAGTTGACTACGCCCCAAGGATACTCAATCACATCGGTAACTGGTGGTGAAAAGTTAAGTTCCACCGAAGCCGTGGCAACGCCGGATGAGAACTTTACTGTAACATATAAAGAAGGCACATCCGAGTCAGAACTCGACTGGACGATGATAATTGTTGCAGCAGTCGTACTGATACTTATTATTGCAATAATTGCCAAAAAACACTAACCTTTTTCTGTCCACGAATTCTAAGGTTTTAATATATGCAACTTGTAATCTCTCGCTAATAATTTTAAATATTTTCATACGATGAACAGAACAATGTACCAAAAGAGTCTTTTTGGAATATGTATGGTTTTTGCACTAGTGCTGGTTTCTGGCGCTATGGCTACCCCCTCAATAGATATAATATCACCTATAAACGACTTGAATACCACAAATACCTCAGTTTTAATAAACGTCTCGATTGACGAAGACGACTTAAAGGAGCTTAGCTTTGATTGGGACGGGGATTTAACAACAATTACAGTTTCCTCAAGCGGCACGCCCAAGCTTGCATCATATGACTCAGGATATTCTAATACACAGGGCCAGGACAACTGGTACTATGAGTATTATGACGGAGACTTTAACAATCTGACTTGGAACGCCAACATAAACGGCTGGACTGAAGACAATTCTTGCGTTGATGAACCAGACTGCGAATTCATGTTAGTTTATGGTGACCGCGTTCATCCCAGATATGATTCCGATGCAGTGATTGCTTGGAAATCGGATTTTGATGGTAAGGTACTTGTTAATATTACTTTCTCAGATGCGGGCGGCACTTGCTGGAAAGATGGTGTGACTGCAAAGCTCCTGCTTAATGACAATGTCCTTTTTTCAGAGGATTATCCTGAAGAGTTTAGTTCAACAAACATACTTTCATTTAACGGCACTCCTGAAAATGGTGACCCTGTAGAATCTTCAATCTCAGAAGATGTTATTGTCTGTGAGGCAAACGTCTCAGCTCTAAAAGTAAACATGACAGTATACACAGCAAGCCAGGGTGGAATTGTAAGCTACGAAGTAAACGTCACAAACACAGGCTATGTCAGTTTAAATGATGTCACTGTAGTTGATTACCTACCAGATAAATTGTTCTTCAATGCCACAAACTCTACCATCACACCGCAGATTAACTTAACTGCAAATACCCTTACTTGGGAGATTGGAACGCTTTCTTCCGGAGAAACCTGGTTAATTTCACTTGACACAAAAGTCGTTGAGGGAATAGACGGGTGCATCCCGCAAACAAATATCCTGGGCGTAAACGGAACTCCAGACAACGGCGATCCCGTTTATAGCATGGTTTCAGTGACACTTGACGTATGTGAAGCAAACATTTCCGCCTTAAAGGTGAATATGACAAGCCACATTGCAAGCCAGGGTGGTATTGTCAGCTACGAGATGAATGTTACAAACACAGGTAATGTGACTTTATATGATGTTATGGTGGTTGATCAGTTACCAAGTGATTTGACATTCAACTCGAGTAATCCGATTCCACAAATAAATTCCAGCACAAACACACTTACCTGGAACGCGGGCGACCTTAGTCCAGGCGAAGTCTGGAGTGTTTTGCTTGACACTAAAGTAGCAGACGGCATTGTTGCTTGTATCAACGAAACAAACCTCTTAACAGTCAATGGGACGCCTCTAAACGGCGACCCCGTTTATAGCAGCGATTCGATTACTCTTGAAGTCTGCGAGGCAAACATGTCTGCGATTAAAGCTGACATAACCGCATACCAGGCAAGCCAGGGTGGTATTGTAACCTATGAGATAAATGTCACAAACTCTGGATATGTCGACCTTTATAATCTTACAATGGTTGATTACCTGCCTGATGAACTCTTGTTCGAGTCAGCAAATATCACTCCAGACATCAACTCAAGTTCAAAGAACCTTACTTGGTATCTGACGTCTCTTGCTCCAGGCGAAGTTTGGCAGCTTTCACTCGACACAAAGGTAATCCCTGGCATTGAAGGATGTTTACTTGAGACAAACTTCCTTACGTTTAATGCAACGCCTGCAAACGGAGATTCCGTGGGTGCAAACATATCAGTCAATACCACGATTTGTGAGGCAAATGTCAGCTCGATAAAGCTTGATGTCACACCTTCACCTCCAGCACCTGGCGGATGGCTTTGGTACGAGATAAACGTCACAAACAATGGTGATATTCCCTTAAGTCAAGTTATCCTAATTGATTACCTGCCAAATGGAACTTACCTAGACTCCACTTCACACAATGGAACACTGCAGGCTGATAACACTACCATACTTTGGAATCTTGGAGTGCTTAACGCAAGTGAATCAGTAATAGTAGAGCTTAATATAACAGTCGACATGAACGCGACAAATGGTACACTCCTTAGAAACAATATTACAGTCGTTGGTGTCCCATACAACGGAGACAACGTGACTGACGCGTCAACAACAGTCGTTGGTGTTCACGTTCCAGCAGTAGACATACAAAAGACAGCATCAAGCGTGCGCATTTACACTAAGGAAAAGGTCACTTATACGATAAAGGTGACAAACACAGGATGGCTTAACTTCACATGGATGTATGTCGAGGACAAGATTCCTGCGGGAATGACTTTTATCTCGGCAAACAATAACGCAACAGTTAATGGGTCTACAATCTGGTGGAATTTATCAGACGTCACAATCGGCGAGTCTGTTACATTTAAGGTGATACTGAAGTCAAAGACAGTTGGTACAAAGACAAATGCCGCCCTGGCTTTAGCGCTTCCGACAAATGGTCCTAGAATAAACGCAACAGTGTCTAAGGACATACTTGTGATAAACAGGCCGACAACTGGCGGTGGCGGCTCAGGCATGCTTCTCTTTGGACCGGCAGCAGCTCCTTCACCACAGCCTTCACCACAGCCAGCACAGCAGCCAAATAACCCAAGCTCAGGTGATTCCGGAACGCCGGATTCAGGTACTGGAGATAACACCCCCCCGGGCGCACCAAGTCTGACACCTAGCTCAAATCCTGGTCCAACAGGTGCAGCAGTAAGTGGAGACTCAGGACTGCTTTGGATAGTCGGTTTCTTACTTATCATAGGTATCCTTGGAGCAACCTTCTTTTTCTACGGTACGAAAAAAGGAAAAACTTATCGCGAAAAAGCGCGAGAGGAATAAGCCTTTTTTAAGTTCCGTTTTTCAAAATAGCCGAAAAAGAAATGGCAGAGAAAAAAGAGCGTCCTGAAGGAATATTAGTTGTTAAAGGGAGTGATAAGAAAGCAGATTCCGCCTTAAGGCAGGGTGGTATTGCAGCAACATTCTTTATAGAATCGCATGGCAACGACCAGGAAGCAGTTGCCGAGGGATTAAAAAATACTCTTCTAAAGGACCTTAAGGCCGAAGACGGTGTTACTTTAAGAATTGTCAATTTTCACCCCGTTGTTGAAAAAGAAGAGCTTTATTCAGGGTTTGTTGAATGCGATTTTGTCGCGCGTGACCCCCAGGTGCTATTGTATCTTGCAATACGCTTTGGTCCATCAGCAGTTGAAGTAACTTCACCCGATGAGATAAAAGTGACTGCAGCTGAGATGCAGAATATGGCCGCAGACACAAGTGCTGCCGTCCAAGGCCTTATTTCCAAGGTTCTTGAGAAGATGATTCCTGAGGAAAAGACAAAGCTCTTTAAAGAGCATTTAATGCTTGACTAAACAAAAGAGTTTCCTTTTTAGAAAAGCTCATCAGGCTTAAGGATTATTGTTTGGCTTCTTTTTGGGCCTATTGATAGTATTGATACGGGAACGCCAGCTAGTTCTTCAATTCGTTTTACATACGATTGAGCTTCTCCCGGCAAGTCGCCAAAGGAGGTCGCACCCGACATGTCAATTCCCTTCCAACCGGGCATTTCTTCATAAATTGGCTTTGCAGCCTTAATTTTTTCTAGCTCCTGCGGGAAATCACGGGTTTCTTCCCCGTTGATATCATATGCGACACACAGTTTTACCTTATCAAAATCAGGGAAGCAGTCAAGCTTTGTTAAGGCAAGCGAACTAAGTCCGTTAACTCTGCTTGCGTATCTTGCAATCACACCGTCAAACCAGCCCGTTCTTCTGGCACGACCAGTTGTTGTACCGTATTCGCTGCCACACTTCCTTAAGACTTTTCCTGCGTTGTATTCGTCTCCAGCGTTAGCTGAATTGATTTCTTCTCTTGTTATCGGGCTTTTTGAATCTTCATCCATTGTGGATTCATCAGTCCCAAGTTCTGTTGGGAATGGTCCGCGACCGACACGAGTAGTATAAGCCTTGATTATCCCGATGACTGAGTCTATTTTTGTAGGCCCTATTCCAAGTCCGGTACATACGCCTCCTGCTGTTGGGTTTGAAGACGTGACAAAAGGATAGGTCCCGTGGTCAATATCCAGAAGGGTGCCTTGTGCGCCCTCTACAAGTATGTTCTTATTTGCCTCTATTGCCTCGTTAAGATTGACATAGGTGTCAGCAACAAAAGGTGCAAGGGTCTTTGCATCTGAACTCTCACCTTTGACAAAATCAGACATACGAGTTCCCGTGCGTTCAATTTTTGCCATGTAACATGGACCTATACCACGACCAGTAGTCCCGACTTTCTTTCCTGTTTTTTGGTCTTGTTTTATTTGCTCTTTTGTTATGACATGCGCGCAAGAACTTATCAGGAGGTCGTTTGGGGAAAAATCAAAGCCACGTTCCTTGAGGCCTGAAATCTCCTTTATTATCTGAGGTGGGTAAATCACCATTCCATTTCCACACACTGAAAGCTTATCGCTGTGGATAACACCAGACGGGAGTATATGAAATTTAAAAGTCTCGTTTCCAACAATTACAGTGTGTCCTGCGTTATTGCCGCCAGTTGCGCGTGCGACAACATCAGCACCTTCTGCTAAGAAGTCAACTATTTTACCTTTACCCTCATCGCCCCATTGTGCGCCGATTGCTGCAATTACCTTTCCCATTTTTGCCCCTCCATTTAGAAGGTGCATAAAAAAAAGGTGAAGGGACCCACCTCGATATGGGTGGGTGTGTTCCCTCCGTTCTCCTTGCTAATGGGCGCTAAGCCGGGACTGCTTGTTTGCACTCTTCAAATTCATCCATAACGCGGAAGAGTTCATCGCGTTCTTTTCTTGCAGCGTTTTCGAATACCACAACCGTTTCGCTTTTTTGACTATCCTCTATAATTTCGTCCCTGGCACGTTCGATATCTTCCTCGAATCGCTCGCATGCTTCTATTGCACGCTGTAACATCACATACTCGTCGCCAATTTGTCTAAGGTCACGAACTAAGTGTTCGAACCTTCCCCTTGCTGTTTTGGCTTGTTTCATTTCTACCACCCCGATAATATCTTCAAAAGCGCCCTATATAAAGGGGGTACGTAAAGGGGTATCTAGTGTTAAAACGTACTACCATTTTTAATAGTCGTACTACTAAGTATACTACAATGGAAGAGGATCTTAATGAGCTTTGCAGTTGGCTTGGGATAACTTCACAGCAGGGAAGAATCATAGAAGCATTGACTATGATTAATTCAAAGGGTGTAAAAGCAAGCCCTGTTGCGATTATTAGAAAAGAAGCCGAACTCAGGCTGGGTCCACCCATTCAAAAATCGAATTTTTTCTCACAACTAAAACATTTACAAGCCAAGGGTTTTGTTAGGAAGACAGGCAATGCCGCATACGTCGTGAATATTGAGGGTATAAGAGAATCTCTTGAATCAAGAAGAACTGCGGCAAACAATGTAATGGGAAGGATAGGAAATGAGCTTGAATACATACAAAGGAAAGGTCTGATACTTTTCCCTGAGAAAAAAGAGCTTGAGGCAACATTCTTTGAATACGATGCCATGCAAAAAAAGATAGCAACGGCTCTTGCGACATCCTCAAAATGTTATCTGACAGGATTTTTCCCAAAGATCCTTTATGCATATTCGCCTTCACTTATGAAACAGCCCGGCGGGCGGGCATATGCCATGAACTTATGGGATCGTTGCATACGCGAAAAAGAGCTTGAGGTTCATTACATCTCTCATTTTGACATGGACTACCTATTTGAGAAGTTAAACAGTTCATACGAATCTCCAAAACACGCTTATGAAGAAGCAAAGTCAATCCTCCAGAATCTAAAGATGCTTCTTGACGAAGTTCCAAACCTTAAGATATTCTACGTGGACACACCATATGGGGTTGACCTTTTCATACCGGACGCCGAAAACCTTGGTCAGTTATTCTTACCCATGCGAGACATGAAGCACAAGGGGCTGGGTGGTGTTTTGCTCCATTCGCCAAAGCTTGCATTAAAATTCTCAGAACTCTTTGAGGAACAGACAAAAAATTCAATAGATATGCGCTCTGAAAAAGGAAAACAGGCAATTGAATTTTTTGAGCGCAGGCTGACTGTTTTATACGAAAAGAGGCAAAAAAAATCAAAAGAAGAAGAAACTGTTTAGAACTTTTCCCCAGTCAACCTTTCAAAGATTCCTGCATATAATTCTTCAGTCTTTGTTTTCATTGAGTCTGAAAGAGGTGGAATCCCAACCTGTGGCGCGTCATCTTCTCTTAGTTTATCAAGGAAGTCCTTATACGAAAATTTGCAGTCTTCACATGATGGACAGCTATAAATGACATCGTTCTCATACCACTTGCGCACAAACTCCTTTGATATCTCGACAATCTCGCCGTTTGCGTATTTTTCAGCGTCCCACCAGCGGTCTTCGTCAGCAGTTCCAAACGTATCGATTATCATAAGATTACGATTTGCGTCCATTGCAAACTCCTTTTTACCGTCAACATGGATTAGTCCGCGCTTTCCGACCTCTCTTTGAATTATCGAGTCGACCTTAAGGCAGAGTTTTTTCATATCTTCTAGTTCAGCTTCGCTTAGGCCTGAAATCTCAAGAGCCTCTTTTATACTAAGTTTTCTGTCGACATGCTCGAACTTTGTTGTGACTTCAAGAAGTGGGGTAGGAAGCTTCTCGCCGTATTCGGGCATATGCGAAAGACCAAAATCTTCAGGCTTATTTTTGCCCTTTTTAAGGGCGCGGTAAAGGCTCCCGGCACAATAGTGCCTTATTATTACTTCAAGCGGGATTTGATAGTTTGTCGTGTCTGAGGTCATCCTCGCATAATCATGGATGACATTAACCCGCGCGACTTTCATCTCATCGACAGCAGGCATTCCGATAAAATGGGTCTTTATCCCTTCCTTTTCCAAAAGATTGAACCAAAACGTGCTTGTGCGGCATAATGATTCTCCCTTCCTTTTTATTTCAGATGGAATTATCTGGTCAAAAACCGATATTCTGTTTGAAAACTTAAACAAAAGCTCATCATCATTTAAAGCATATACATCCTTTACTTTCCCCCTATTTATAAGCTCCATTTTAGCAACTTTTATCCGTGGTTATTTTTACTCTAAAAACTCTTAATTTAGCAGAGGGTTTCTAAAAAGCCATCCACATAAGTAAATGCCAGCCAAAAAAGCGCTATTATCACGCTATTTCAGAACAGAAGACATAGTTGCAAAGGATGACCAGCTTGAGCAAAAGCCTTCGCCAAAAGGACTTCGCACATTAAAGGAGCGCCTTGGTGTTTCTGATTGGGAGATGCTTTATGTCGGAGACGGGCATGACGATTATTCTGCGGCGTCTGGGGCCAACTGTTTTTTTTCACTCATCGCACAGGGATTAATTAAGGACACCGAAACGATTCGTGCAATGAAAACGGATTCGGAGTTTGGCGCCGATTTTCTAAAGGATGGAACGAAAAAACTCCCCAAATTCATAGTAATGTTCACTTATGACGAGCTTCTCTGGTGGCTAAAAGATAACCCCCAGTTCCTAAAGCGATTAAAGGCAGTATGTTTTGACTTGGGCGACACCCTCATAATCGGGGGCAGAGCAGAAGCATATTCCCTGACAGATAAGGCTTGGCCAACATGGGAAGTCGATAATCTCATACAGGAAAGAAAAGTCGATAAGAAACTCAAAAAAGCCATAGTATCACTAAGAATAGCCGACAGATGGAGGCGCTTAAGCGACCTCCCCTCAATGAATTCGTCTGAAGCAAGGATAACATCCTTTTTCATGCTTGAACTATTTTCTTTGAGTGAAAAGAATCTGGCATCAGCACTTTATTCTGAGATGACCAAGGAAATAAAAGCACTAGCCATGGACATAGCTGAAAGTGCAGGAATCGCTCTTGCTTCAGCAGCGATTACTCCAGACGCGCGAGTTCGAGACCTTGCAGAGATTCTTGATGCCAGACAGTTTGCAGTAGTCCTTGGTGCGGCACTAACCGAAACTGTAAAACAGACAGGCAAAAACGCCCCCCCAAAGGAGGATGAGATGGCAACAGCAATCCTTGCAGCCTCTATATGGCTTGCAGACTACAGGAAGCATGAGACTGAAGCTTACAGGCGCCATTGCAAGATTCCGCGCGGGCTTCCCGAGCTTCTTGAGTTCCTAAAAAAGAAGAAAAAGCGTCTTTGCATATACACATCCAAAAGCCGGAGCGTTGTAGAAACTGCCCTTGCATATGAGAAGGATGTTGAGCAGTAAGTACCCAAGTACTATTTTTTTACATCACAACCTCAAATTAGCCTTGAGATAAAAGCCAAGATGACCTCAATTAAGATATTCGATACGACTCTTAGAGACGGCGAGCAGACGCCCGGAGTATCATTAAACAAAGATGATAAGCTGGCAATAGCAGCTATGCTTTCAGATATGGGTGTCAATATTATTGAGGCGGGATTCCCGCGCGTTTCAGAAGGGGATTTTAATGCCGTCAAGGCAATGGTGGAGTCAGGCTTTAAGTCAACTATCTGCGGATTTGGAAGGTGTGTCCCCGAAGATATTGATGCATGTGTTGATACGGGATGCTCATGGATGCATATATTCATAGGGACAAGTCCCTTACATAGAGAATTCAAACTGAATATGTCTAAGGACGAGATTCTAAAAAAGGCAGTAGACTCAATTACATACGCAAAAGAAAGAGGTTTAAACGTCCATTTTTCGCCTGAAGATGCATGCAGAACAGAATTCGACTACTTAATGGAGTTTTGCAAGGCAATAGAAGATGCCGGCGCAAAGATAATCGATATACCTGATACTGTGGGCATCATGATTCCTGAATCAATGTTCCGATTGATATCAGATATAAAAAAAGAGATAAAAGTACCGCTAGCGTCCCATTGTCATAACGATTACGGGCTTGCAGTTGCAAACACGGTCTTTGCAGTAAAGGCAGGTGTTGAGTACCCCCATACTACGATAAACGGCCTGGGTGAGCGCGCAGGCAACGCAGATATGGCAGAAGTGTCAATGATACTTGAGCGCCTGGAAGGTATTGGGACCGGAATAAATTCAAGAAAGCTAGTTGAAGCCTCTCGCCTGGTTGAATCTTTATCCGGAGTGCGTGTAATGCCAAATTACCCCATAGTCGGTGAAAACGCATTTGCGCATGAATCAGGGATTCACGTCCATGGATTATTGAAAAATACGGGGACATATGAACCCTTTGAACCCGAGCTTGTCGGCGCAAGAAGACGCTTAGTCCTAGGAAAGCATGTCGGCGCCCACGGCGTATCAGCAAAGCTTAACGAGTTAAGCATCAAAGCAAGTCCTGAGCAGTTAAAGGAGATAACTAAAAAGGTCAAGGAGCTTGGCGACAAGCGCAAGAAAGTCACAGAAGAAGACTTAAAGGCAATAGCGCAGGGGATAATTGGCATGTTGCCTAAGGAAGCCCGCGCAGTCGACTTAACCGGCCTTGAGATAATAAGTAAACTTGGAGAGCCCCCTGTAGCCAAAGTCACGCTTGTTGTCCATGGAAAGAAAAAGATTGCAGAAGCAAAGGGAGTCGGACCTGTCGATGCCAGTCTTAACGCGATTAAAAAAGCGGCAGAAGAATATGCAGATATCAGTCTTGATGAGTTCCGCCTTGACGCTATAACAGGTGGTTCTGACGCTCTGGCTGAAGTGACAGTAAAGCTCTCTGAAAAAGGAAAGCCTGCGACATTTTCACATGGCGTCCATGAAGACATAAACATGGCGGCGGCAATAGCTTTTGTAAACGGCATAAACCGTCTTCTTTCAAAATAGGATAAGAAAGAATGGGAAAACTTCTTGCGGGGGTAGATGAGGCCGGGCGCGGTCCTGTACTGGGTCCAATGGTATTTGCAGTCGCAGTAATGGACGAGTCAAGACTTGGCGAACTTGAAGAGCTGGGCGTTACAGATTCTAAACTCATACCAAAAGAGAAAAGAGAAGAGCTCCTGCCAGTTTTAAACGAGATATGTGTGGAGTATAAGGAACTCAGCGTCAGCGCAAAAGAAATAACTGAGTGGATGTGTGGGGCTTCCTTAAACGACCTTGAGCAGGTAAAGACAATAGAGTTACTAGACTCCTTAGAGTGCACGCCCCATAAATGTATTGTGGATTGTCCCGATCCTGTCGCGTCACGCTATGGTGAAGGAATAAGCGCCCTTCTAAAAAAAGATACCCAAATAATATCAGAACACAAAGCAGATCTTAATCACCGTATAGTTGGTGCCGCCTCGATTCTTGCCAAAGTAACGCGTGACTCGGCAATTGAAGAACTCTCTAAGGAACACGGGGAGCTGGGGTGTGGGTATCCAAGTGACCCAAAAACCCAGGCCTGGATTGCGTTACAATGGGAGAAAAATAAAAGCTTTCCAGATTTTGTCAGGATGCGTTGGGCAACAATTCGAAGGCTTGCCCAGACGTCCCTTGACGATTTTTAGTCACTTACTCCATTCTCAGTTATTGAGAATAGGCATTCTGCTTCCGGAAGGTGTGGTGAATCGACAAGTTTTGCAACACGCTTATCAGCCTTTCCTTTCCTTAGATATAATCTGAATGTGCTTTTGTGCCCCACTATGTGCCCTCCGATTGGTGCTGTTGGATCACCAAACAAAAGGCCGGGCTGTGCCATGACTTGGTTTGTGATAACAACTGGCAGGTTCCGTGAGTCTGCTATCTTGCCAAGTGTTGCCAGATGGCGGTTTAGCTTCTGCTGTCTATCTGCAAGTGTCCCACGACCAACATATTCGCTTCTGAAATGTCCCATCAGGGAATCAACAACTATCAGCTTTATGTTCTCTGTTTTTGCCATTTCGCCTGCTTTTTCTGCCAAAAGCATTTGATGGTCGCTATTATAGGCTTTTCCCACCATGATATTTGCAAGGGCTTCTTCAGTATCAAGATTAAGTGCGCTTGCCATCTGGTTTATCCTTTCTGGCCTAAACGTACCTTCAGTATCAATATAAAGCGCTTTCCCATCTAGACCCCCTTCTGAGACTGGGAGCTGTACGTTTACTGATAACTGATGAGTAAGCTGGGTTTTACCTGCCGCAAATTTCCCATAGAGTTCGGTTATTGCCTGTGATTCTACTCCACCCCCTAGTATCTTATTGAATTCGGAGCTTCCAGTAGTTAGTTTTCCTACCAGCTCACGTTTTTTCATAACCTCTGTACCAGTCTCAAAACCCATATCACACGAGTCCTGAGCCGCCATGATAAGTTTTTTTGCCGCGGCTTCACCCATTCCTGTCGCGTCTCTTAATTCGCCGACAGATGCCGCCGCAATCGACATGACGTCTTTATATCCAGCTTCCCCTAACTTGTCAACCATTGCTGGCCCAACACCGGGTAGGTCCTCTATTTTTTGTACTTTTGCCATTTCCTTTTCCTTAGTCATCAAGACTTATTTCTTCGATTTTTATCTCTTCGTCTGGAAGTGGGGACTCGTCGTCTTTTAGGACCTCTTTAGCGACATCATCAGGGATATCATTTCCTATTGACTTTTCTTGTGGGGATGAGCGTTTTATATTGGATATTGCAGACACCATAAGTTCAAGGCTGTCTTGGTAGTCATTATAGCGTATGTGGCCGCTTATCTGTATCTCTGAACCAAGAAGAATATCCTTTATTCTCCTTGAAGGTTCGAGTTCATCGCCGCTTTCCCCTATGATATTAAGTGCATCAGGCACACTTAGCCCACAGAGTTCTTCAGCGGCGTCTCGATAGAAGACGGCGCGTATACTACCCGTATCATCCTTTATGGTACAGGAAATAACCATACAGTATGCAGGGCTTGCTTCACCACAAAGGTCACAAAGCCATTCTCCTGCGACATTTTCTATCCTTGAGCCGCACTCAGAGCAGACTTCAAACATTATGGTAGATTCTGAAACATCGCTTATGAGTCCTGAAATACTGATGTTTCTTTCATCTGGCCCCAGTTCTGATATCTTCTTTTCAGTAGAATGTTTTGCTATGAGATGAGGCATCTCACCAATTTCGATTCCGCTTGGATTGACTTGCAGACTCCCTCTGCTTGAAAGATGAATTTCAGCCTCGCCATTCATGTTTTGTTTCGAATAAGCGTTCTTAATTAGGACAATATCGCCCTGAGTCAAATCCTTTGCAATATCTGCCTTTTCGTTCCAGAGAACCGCCCTTGTAATACCTGTTTCATCAACAAGGATAAGGGGGAGCAGTTTTCCAGTCCTTCCGTTAGCTTCAAATTCCCTTGGCGGTAAAATTCTCATGAGTCTTGCGGCTACCGAGAAATTGCCGGATTCGGGTGTAACTTCTGCTATCTTAAGTGATTTTTCAGAGCCGTCATGGTATTCTTCGACGTTTATCTGGGCATCAGAAGGTATCATCCTGCCTCGTGAGCCTATATGCAGTTCCGAGCCGCGTTCACCCGTCCTGACTTGCGCGTTTTCCAGTTTTACAATATCACCCTCATTAAATCGCTCCATAAGGTCTGCTGCTGCGTCCCATAACACTGCACGGGTCTTTCCTGCATCGTCTGCTAATATCAAACTTGCGCGCTGACCTGTTTTGCCGTCGTTTCGCTGGAACTCTGATTTTGGATATGCATAAAGTATTTTACCATGGACTGAGACAATTTCACCTTCCTCAAGCTCACTCGTCTTCTTTACATTTTCAAGAATTTCAGGAATATCTAAGTCACCGGAAGTTTTGGGATCAATTATGATACGTGAGAGTCCCCCCACATGAACTTCGGGTTCTCCGTTTAAGGACTCTTTGGTGTATGCGTTCCTGACATGAAGAATCTTTCCGAGTGACAACTTGTCACTTGCGGCAATCTCGGCGTTTTTGTCCCAAAGAATAACATGTACTTCACCTGTGGAATCAACAAGGACTATCCTTGCGACTTGTCCTGATCTTTTTGGAGTCGTGAATTTCTTTATGGGGCGGATTTCTTTTATTGCACCCACCACACTCACGTTGCTCATGTTCTTTTTGAGCTCTGAGATGGCAGTGCATTCCTCTATTGAGGGGCTGGAATTTCCTGTGACGCCATATTCTTTTTCTAAGGCGTAGACTGCCCCCAAATCCGTAAGGAGTCCTGCTGCGTCCTCCTTCTTTTTCTCTAGTGCTTCCCTAATCTCTTCTTCACTAAGGCCACTTGCCTCACTGATATTCTTTAACCTGTCTTCTAGAGTCATTTCGCCACCCATATATTTCAAAGTACTGTATATAAGAGTGATAAGTAAGGGAGCGATGGGCGGTGGTTTATCCGGCCCCTATTCCATTAGTGCTTCGTCAGGTAAGACTATTGAGAATTTAGTCTCATAATCAAAATCGCCTTCTGCAATGATGGCTATCTCTGAATCGACAACACCGCTTCCCGCCGGGTTTATTGCATTTGTTTCAAGTTCTATTACAAACTTGACTCTTGCTGGGAGATAGGTTTTAGTATCTATCCAAATATCCATCTCGATTGCGCGTACTCCTTCACCAAGTGAGGCGCCGTATTGTGAAAAATCACCAACCTGCCCCAAGAAGCCTGGATCTATCATAGTCAGGAACTCTGCAAGTTCTTCTATGGTGGGTGTAATCTTAACTTTATAAGTTTCCTTACCGTTTATTGTCTCTTTCTTTGACAAATCAGGTTCAAAGCTCTGCATTAGCTGTGTAATGCTCTCAGAGAATCTTGTTGTATCCCATGAGCCGTTTGGAAGCTCATACATAACCCATTCTTCCCCAACCTTGTTATAGACCTCGTTGTCAATCATGTAAGATTCTAAAGTGAGGGCTTCACCATCCTCAATTATCGGTTCAAGTGTTATTTTTGAATACATGCGCTTGTTTTCTTCATCAACCCTCATAAGCCCGCTAAATGGTATTGAGAACTGGACGCCTCCTGCATCCATCTCAAGAGAACCCTGGAAATTTACCGATTCTGTCGGGACTTTAGATGCTACAGCTTCAGCTTGAACCAAAAGAGCTCTTGCATCAGATACATTTGAACCCGATGGGCCTGAGAATATGGCAAAAAGGACTGCTATGATAAGAATTACGGCTATTGCCACAAGGATGATTCCACCCTTGTTTGGACTTGGAAGTGTGTTTGTCGACGAATTCCTGTAATTGTTCCCGCTTATACTGGGCTTTCTTTCCTTAGGCATCTTAAATTATCCCCCCTACATCTATTGCATTCTTAGCTTCATCAGGTAATGTTATGTCAACAGGGGTGTTCCACACTGCGCTTAAATCAAAACTTATTGACATTGTTATATCGCCCATAGCGGGCAGTCCGAGTTCTGACCCATCGCCCATATTCATTTTAATGTCTCCCTGTACACTCACAGGCAAGCTGCTTGTCTTGTCAATGAGAACTGTCATATCACTTATCTCAACCATCTTTGCGAATTCAGAGACTGCGTCTTTGATGTCTGATTCATTTAGTCCAAAAGACTCAAAATCCTCGCCACCCATACTAATGACATATTCCATAATGGTCTTTATGTCGGGATCAAGTGTGACAACATAGGCTTCAGAACCTTTATAGTTTGTTGTTCCAGTTACTTGCCCGTTTGATGAAGTGATTAATTTTATTAAGAAAGTGGCGTCCATGAGGTCACTGTTCCAATCGCTTGGCACTTCTTGCCTGACCCATATAGTGTTACCATCAAGGTCAGGGCTTTCCGAATAAATCTCATCGCCCAGTATAAATGTAGTAAAACTTGTTTGTCCAAGTCCCGGGATGCCACTTAGTTCCATTTTCATTTCCATCTCATTTTTTGGAATGTCTATTTTGCTCTCAATTGCAACACTGGCGTTTATTCCTAAACCCATGGCACTTATGCCCAAGTCTACATCGCCCGATACTTCCGCAGTATTGATACTCGTTGCGGCAATGAGTGTTTTTGCAGTAATTGCGCTAAAACTTGGAACCTGTTCTGATATTGTGCCTTGATTATCGGTTAGGATTGCTATTACAACGATTGTGATAAGAATTATTGCGATTATGACAAAAAGACCGATGTACCTAATGTCACGGGCGGGTTCATTAACATTGGCTACTTTTGCCTGAGCCTTCTTAGGACCACTTGGCTTTGTCCCCTTCTTCTTTTGGACTATTGGTTTTGTCTTTTTTACAGCCATTCTTTAGAGCTAGGATTAGTGGATAATATTTGGTTTAAGCGTATAAAAACTATTTTATGACACGTGCTTTTTCATTGTTGGTCTGAGTTGTTAATATTTCACCCGCGCTGATTTTAGACCACGCCTCAACAATCTTGTTTCCAGTCCCTTTCTTTGCAAGGGCGACAATCGCGGGTCCCGTTCCTGATAGGCCTGCTGCAATAGCGCCAGCCTTCATTGCAATGCGTGTCACCTTTATTGCAAGTTCATTTCCAAGGGCGCTTGAATATATGAGGCCGTTTAAGGTCATTGCGGGATAAAGGTCGCCGGAGAGTGCAAGATTCCATGCACAGTTTATTTCCTTAGAAAAAGCCTTTGGACTCTCGCGGTCAAAGTCCTTAGTGTATTCCTTTTTTTCTGGAACAAGAGCTATGACATCTAAACTTTCAAGGCCGCCTTTTCGTAGAACGTTATTCTTCTGGTTGTCTGTTACGCAAAACCCTCCAAAGTATGTCGCGGAGGTATCATCAAGAGCGCCAGTTATTGTTACGCCTGCCGCCTTAGACGCTTCGATGCTAATCCCAAGGACAGTTTCGTCCTGTACAAGGTCTTCGCCAATCATAAGCTGCTGAATAGAAATCTCCTTATCTATTCTTAGCATCTTGATTTTTCCATGCCTTTTTGCAAGAGCACCAAATGTAGCAAGAGTTGTTGCATTTGCGACAATGCTCGAACTTTTAAGTCCACGGGCGATAGGGACCTCAGTTTTAGGAACGGTTATTCTTGCGCCGTATTTATACTCAGGAAACAGTTCTAAGACTTTTTCCACGCAACCCTCAAAGAGCCTTGGGCACTCAACGCCTTCAGCTGTTATCCTCTTTGAGTCCTCAAGGAGTTCTACAGTAACTTCAGTCTCAAGTCCGATTCCAAAAGCGGCGCCTTTACCTGTGGCTATAGCGTTGACAATCGTTGCCGCACCAAAGCAGCGCGCAGTCGCAGAAACCATTTTATTATTAAATTATTAATTAAACCCTTCTTTTGAGCGAGCAGAAATAAAAGGCATAGGTTTTAGCGTATTTTAGATTACAAAAGACCGCGCTTTCTTAAGGCTGCCTGATACTCCAATGACTTTTAGGGCAACCGGAGTCTTGTCTCTGCCCGCACTTGACACAAATGCCAAGGCCATGCGCCCGTCTTCGACATGACTTCTTTCTACCTTTATTACCCCTTTCCCCGAATTTTCCTCAAAATCAACGAGTCGCAGGTTCATCTCCGAAACGCCAATCTCGCCATAAAGCGAAAGGGCACCTGACATAATAGCTCCGCTAAGATCCTCCTTTGACGTGCTTCCTTCCATAAGTTCAAATGCAAGGTATCTATTCTTCTCCCGCCACGCCGGTGGCAGGGGCTTAAGCGCAGTTTTTACCATATCGTTTAATTTAACGTTTATGTAATATTAATATGGGCGTTAACCTAAAGGACCTTTTTGAAGCAGAGCCCCTAAGCTGGGACAATCTCCGCGGGGAAAAGATAGGGATAGACGCGATGAATGCGCTATACCAGTTTCTTGCAACAATACGCCAGCCTGACGGCACGCCGCTTATGGGCATATCAGGCGAAATAACAAGCCATCTAGCCGGGCTTTTCTACAGGACGACTCGAGTCCTTGAAGCTGGAGTAAAACCAGTTTATGTATTTGACGGAAAACCCCCTGATTTAAAGGCGCGTGAACTCGCGACAAGAAAGGAAAGAAAGATTATTGCCGAGGAGAAATGGGCACGCGCTAAGGAAGCAGGAGATATTGAAGCGGCCAGGAAATACGCACAACAAACATCACGATTTACTCCAGAGATGATAGCTGGCGCAAAAGAGCTTCTTTTGGCAATGGGTGTTCCGATTGTAAACGCCCCTTCCGAAGGCGAGGTGCAATCTGCCTTTATGGTACAGGAAGGTGACCTATGGGCATCAGCCTCCCAAGACTACGATTCAATTGTCGCAGGATGCCCAAGGACGATTCGCAACTTAACAATGCAGGAAAAATATTCCTTAGAGCTTTTAGACTTAGAAAAGTGTTTATACCATCTTAGTATAACTCACGAGCAACTGGTTGACCTGGCAATACTTGTCGGAACCGACTTTAACCCTGGCGGAGTAAAGGGAATCGGCCCTAAAAAAGGCCTGAAAGTAGTAAAAGAGGGAAAGATGAAAGAATACCAAGAAGCCCTTGGAGACAAGTATGAAATGATTCGCGAGCTCTTTTTGCATCCGCAAACAAGCAAGGATTATTCCCTTGAATGGAAGCCCCCAAACGCGTCAAAAATAGAGGCGATACTTGTCGAAAAGCATGGCTTCTCAGAAATGCGTATTTCCCGCGGAATAAAGCGTTTAAACGATGCGCATGATAAAAATATAGCGCAGTCTTCCCTTTCCAATTGGGTTTAATCCAAAACATACTTTACAGGCTCAACCCTCGGGTATGCGAGTCTTGATTTTTTATGACGCAAAAACAAGAGAATTAATACTAATTATCCCGGCAATATCTCCCAGTGCAAAAAATTACAAAAAAACTAAGCTTTTTATTCTTTATTCGGTTATATTCCCAGCATGAGCCCAGAGGGAGAAAGGAAAAACTCTGATTCATCCTATAAGATGAAGCCAAAACTGGTAATAGCGCTAGTTGCCCTTGCGTTAGTTCTAGGTTTTTCCATGCTTGTTTTTGAACTGCCCTCCCTTAAGGGAGTAAGCGCTCAGGGCCCAACTGGGATGGCAATAGATGCCGACGAGCTTTACGAGTACTTTATCACACCCATAGAATCAAACGAATCTGGTGGAGACGCTCCCCTACTTGGATTGCAAGAGGAACTAAATGTCACTGGTGGGGATGGCTTTGGAACAAACGCATCTTCAGAAGACGGTATAATCAGGCTTTTATCGAGCGCTTCAGTCCCTTACGACTCACTTGTTGCCTACTGGAGCTTTGATGCTGATAACACGACTGCGGCATATGATTTCAGCGGAGAAGGAAACACCGGGACTTACGAAGGCGATGCGACTACAGTCAGCGGCCTTTATGACAAGTCCTTAAGTTTAGATGGGACTGGTGATTATGTTAGTGTTGATAATATGGATAATAATGTTTTTACTTTTTCCGCCTGGGTAAATCGTGATAGAAATTCTTCGGTAGATAGTCTATTTGTGTCTATTGCTAATGGAGGTCTTGGTGTTTATTTTGAAAGTGATAATACGCTTAGATTTGGCAAGGTGGCTGTTAGTGAGATTAGTTCAGGTGGAGCTGTTTATGGAGTAACTAATTCTTGGATGTATCT
>Ga0075120_10000617_pt1 | contig 29105 bp, 26 predicted proteins | sample AntAceMetag02UKL_FD_69792 | JGI IMG/M metagenome (GOLD analysis project Ga0075120, IMG submission 69792) | Saline lake microbial communities from Ace Lake, Antarctica - Antarctic Ace Lake Metagenome 02UKL | ecosystem: Environmental > Aquatic > Non-marine Saline and Alkaline > Saline | place...
TTTATATCAAAAATAAAAAAAGAGGCTTTCCCTGAGGTCTCCTTTGATACCGTTATAATAACAACAGCTTATCCAGGAGCAGCCCCTAATGAAGTAGAGAAATTAGTAACTACGCCTATTGAGAAAGAACTTAAAGGCGTAGATGGTATAGAAGAATTTAGCTCCTCTTCAACAGATAATCTATCTTCAATATTGGTAGAGATAAGTAGTGATGCTAAAGATAAGGATAAAGTAATAGATGATATTCAAAAAGCTGTAGATAGAGTGAGGGGTCTGCCTAATGAGGTTAAAGAAGACCCTCGGGTAACAGAGATAACATCAGGTGAAATCCCAGTTATTAAAATTGCATTGAGCGGAGATATGAGCGAATGGGACTTACAGAAAGATGCCGAGAATCTGGAAGATATTCTCGAAGATATAGAAGGTGTATCTTCAATATCTAAAAGCGGCTGGCGTAATAAAGAGATTTGGGTCGAGGTTGACCCTGATAAGATAAAAGAGTATCAGATCTCACTTGAAGAGATAATGGCAGCTCTTGGTAAAAGAAATATAAGCATACCTGCAGGAAAAATCAGATCTCATGAGGAATTTAGTATTAGAACTACAGGAGAGTTCTATACAGTAGATGAGATAGAAAATGTTGTAATAAGAGCAAACGATACAGGAAACTGGCTCTATGTAAAGAACGTTGCTAAGGTAAAATTCTCTTTTGAAGAAGAAGATTCAATAAATAAAAGCTTTGGTACACGTTCTATAGCATTAACGGTTATTAAAAAGAGTAGCGGCGATGCAATAAGAATAGTAACGGCTGTTAAAAAAGCTGTTAAAGAATACTCAGTATACGCTAATCCGAAACTCCATACCTCCTATATCGACGATATGTCCTTCTATGTTAAAAGACGTCTTGGAGTGTTAAGACAAAACGGTATCATTGGAATATTCTTAGTCTTGGTAGTGCTTCTATTTTTCCTGGATTTAAAAATAGCCCTTATTACTGCTATGGGCATACCCATAGCCTTTAGTATGACCCTGGCAATAATGGGTTTTGCCGGAATAAGCGTAAACATGATAACTATGTTTGGTCTTATTATAGTATTAGGTATGCTTGTAGATGACGGGATAATTATAGCCGAAAACTGCTCCCGCTACATAGAAGAAGGACACCCACCCCAAAAAGCAGCCATTTTAGGAACAGAGGAAGTCATTAAGCCGGTAACTACAACTATTATAACTACAGTAGCGGCCTTTATGCCTCTTATGTTCATGGAAGGTATAATTGGAAAATTTATCCGTGAAATACCTATTGTTGTAACAATTGCTCTAGCTGCATCTTTATTTGAAGCATTGGTCATCCTGCCTTCCCATATTGCAGATTTTGTAAAGTTAAAAGTAGGTGAACAATTTAAATCCAAAAAAGAGCGGCCATGGTTTAAGGCCCTGATTAATTTTTATACTAAAACCATAAATAAAGCTCTAAATAAACGCTACCTTATACTAGCAATAATATCTATAATCCTAATCTTAACATTTGTAGTCGCTAAATTTATGCCCTTTATATTATTTGGAAGCCAGGGTATCGATCAATTCTATATAAAGACAGAAGCTCCAATAAGTACCAATCTTTATAAGACAGAGAGATTGATAAATAAAGTAGAAAAAATAGTATCTGAGCTCCCGCCTAATGAGCTTGATGCCTATACAACTGAAATTGGCTCATCCGGGTCATCGCACCACGCATTCGATCCCAGCGGAAAGACTGGAAGCCATATTGCTCAAATCACTATATATCTCAGCCCTGCTGCAGATAGAAAAAGAGGGGTTGATGATATTATCAATAGCTTAAGATCTTTATTAAAAGAGGTAGAAGGTTTTGATAAAATATATTTTGAAAAAGAGGCAGAAGGGCCTCCAACAGGTAAGGCTATAGCAATCCAAATAAGGGGCGATGGGTTTGAGATACTAAATGAGATATCCCAAAAAGCATATTCAATATTAGAGGATATACCAGGTGTAACCGACATAACATCAGATTACGAAATAGGACAGAGCGAAATAAGAGTAGTTGTCGATGAAGAGGCTGCAGCCAGCACCTACTTATCGATTGATGAGATTGCTTCGAATATCCGTACAACATTTAGAGGAGGAATTGCAACCTCAATAAAGTCGACAAAAGCAGAAGAAGAGATAGATGTTTTGGTAATGTTTCCGCAAAACTATCGCAACAGCAGAACTACTTTTAATAAAATACTAATTCCCAATAAATTCAACAATCTTATACCCCTTAATAAGGTAGCTAGGATAGAAGATAAAACAGCTGTCTCTACGATACGTCACTTAGACGGTAGGAGAGTAATAACAGTCAGAGCCGATGTAGACAATAAGAATATAACCTCCATCCAGGCTAACCAGCTTCTTGCTCAAAAGATGAAAGATATACCTAATCAATATCCAGGATATACAGTTAAATTCGGCGGTGAACAGAGAGAGAACGTAAAATCGATCCAAGGATTCATAAGAGCTTTTATAATTTCATTCTTCTGTATATTTATAATATTGGCTGCTAACTTTAATTCGCTCATTCAGCCTTTTATTGTTATGACGGCTATTCCCTTCGGCTTGATAGGCGTTATCTGGGCATTTCTGCTCCACGGCCTTCCATTAAGTTTCTTTATGCTTATGGGTGTTGTCGGTCTAAGCGGTATAGTTGTAAATGATTCAATAGTCCTGGTTGAATTTATAAATAACCTGCGCCAGAAAGGAATGGATAGGCGCAAATCAATCATAGAGGCTGGCCGATTACGCCTTAGACCTGTTCTACTTACAACAATAACTACTTCATTAGGCCTAACTCCTACAGCCTATGGCATCTGGGGAGGCGATCCATTCTTAAAACCTATGGCTTTAACTATTGTCTGGGGCTTAATCTGCGCAACAGTCTTAACCTTAATTGTTATTCCATGCATCTATGCTGCTATTGACGATATTACCATGAAGATAACCCACCATGAGACTACGAGAAAGAAAAACGAAAACAACTCTTAAAATCTTACTTAAAAGTACCATCTGTTATATTTTTTCCTAAAATTTGTTTTCCTACCTTACATATGGTATATTTATTATATAAATTTCAATTTCACAAAAGGATAAAAATGAATAATACTATCTTAAAAATATCTTTACTAACAGCTTTGATCTCATCATATGCTTATGGTTTTAACCCAATATCAGGCAGATTTGATCCAATCATGCAATCCATAGGTCCCCTCCCTTCATCAAACAAAATCGCAACAAATCTTAATGCAACAGTTGATAACGGAGTATACATCCCAGATATGATTCTTAATCAACGCCTAAGATCCGTTCTAGAAAAAGAGACTGGAGAAGCAATAACTATCCAGGATATGCAAGCTTTGACAAACCTTGAATTATCCTGCTGCGGAATTAAAGATATAACAGGATTAGAATATGCAATTAATTTAACGCATCTTAACTTAGGTAATAATCAAATAACGGATATAACATCTCTCGCCAATCTCACTCAATTGACCGAACTTGATATACAATACAACCAGATAAGAGATATAAGCGCTGTGTGCTACCTCACCAACCTCACACTACTCAGAGCATCATATAACTTGATAACCGATATCAGGACATTCGCTCATCCAAACATGTCAAATCTAAAGAAACTCTACCTAAACGGCAACATGATTACAGATATAACTGCTCTAGGGGCAAAACACCCTTTAACTAATAACCCTGTTTTAATAAATTTGACCCATCTTGATATCTCAGATAATAAGAATCCCCGACAGTGGAAAACCCCATCTGACCATACAAGTATCTGCGGAAAGAGAGAAGAAGGCGAAGCAAGAATATCTAACCTCACCCCGATAGTAGGTCTTACCAATTTAGCATACTTTGCAGCTTCTCAAAACGATATTGAAGATATCTCAGCATTAGGTAATCTCCATAATTTAAAAAAACTTGAGCTCTTTGACAATTTTATAGAGGATATTGGAGTATTATATAACCTAAACAACCTAGTAGATATAAATCTCTGCGCTAATAAAATTTTTAATATAAGGGTCTTCGAAAATCCTAATTTAGCTCAAATCACAAACTTAAACCTTGCTCAAAACCGAATAAGAGATATCTCTTCACTCTCAGAGCTTACCGATATAGTCTGGCTATTTCTCCATCACAATTTTATAGATGATATCTCAGCCTTAGTCAAGAACCCAGGGCTTTATAACGAATTTCCTGATGACACAATAATCGATACTATTGATATAAGTTTCAATAAATTAGATCTAACCCGCGGTTCAGACGATATGCAAAATATTCATGCTCTTGAGCGGAGATGCGTTAAGATTGACTATCTTCCTCAGGATTGCGATGATTGCAATAGCAGGTAATTAAACGGTTGAGGGCAAAGCATTGCTGAATACGCTTACCTTGTCAGTTTCTGTCTGTTTAACTTTCTTAAATTCAGAAATTTAATACAGGTAATTGTTAACAGCCTCTTCAACGCAATCTCTCAAACTAAAATTTTCAACACGCCCAACTATACTTAGAAAAAAATAAAAAGACCGCCTCAAAGGCGGCCTTGATTTAACGCTATATCTACTCTATCTCTTCTTTCTTCTCCTTTATCATACACTTCTTCTTATCCATCATCTTCTTGCATTTTTTCATCATCTTTTTCATCTCAGAAAAATCAATTTCAATTTTTACTTCTTTCTTGAGATTAAGATTTCTATCATACTTAAGCAGCTTATTCCCTATCATAACAACAACCCCACCGTCTTCGGTTGCAACCATGGATTTACCCATCATCATCTTCATTGCCATAGAGCTCACATCACTGCCGCTGCTTTTCATCATCTCTTTTCCCATCACTCCGCCTTGCTTCTCTCCAGCATAAACAGATGACATAAATACAGCACCGGAAAACAGAACAACAGCAATAGCTATTCCCTTCTTCATAATTACCTCCTTATTACTAACTAATTAGCCTTTTAATATACTCTTTCTACTAAACAGAATCAAATATTTAATTATCCTAAAGAAACTTATAAAAAAACTTTTTCTGGAAAATTTCTCTTATCTCTTTTTGAGTCTCTAAGGAATCTTCTTTAACCTTAACAACATGCATTCTTCCATTGGAACTTTCGACTAATCTATTATAACCGTCTCGAACTTTACTATGAAACTTCAAGCCCTTTTTTTCAATTCTATCTTTAAATCCTGCTCTTTTTAAACCTTCCCCTATCTCTATGTCTAAAAGAAAGGTGATGTCCGGCATGAGGTTAGAGGTCGCAAAAGAATTCATTTTATCAATAAGATCTAAGGGGATATCCTCACCATATCCTTGGTAGGCAAAAGTAGAATCCAGATATCTGTCCAAAATAACTATAACGCCTTCCTCTAAAGCAGGTCTTATTTTTTCTCTAACCATCTGTGCTCTGGCAGATAGAAAAAGTAGCAGTTCAGTCTGAGGATAAAAATTTTTATAATCAAGGGATAATAATACTTCGCGTATTTTCTCACCGATAGAAGTTGAACCTGGTTCCCTTAAAAAAAGTACCTTTTTGCCGTTTTCCTGACACCAATTTATAAAAAGCCCTGCCTGGGTAGACTTACCACTTCCCTCAATACCTTCAAATGTAACGAATGTCCCCTTCATCCTTTAATCCCTTCAAGTTTGATACCCTGAATAAAGAACTTCTGAGCAAAGATAAAGATTATAACGATAGGAATAATTGCCATAGTAGAGGCCGCCATAAGAAGCGTCCAATTAACAAGATAATACTGGGATTCAAAATAAGATAGACCAATAGGAACAGTGAACATATCAATTGAGTTGGTTACAAGGAGCGGCCAAAGCAAGCTCTGCCAGTTACCGATAAAGGTAAACACGGTAAGAGTTGCCAAGGCTGGCTTTGAAAGAGGCAGTATTATTCTTAAAAATATCCCCAGATAACCACAGCCATCAATTTTAGCAGCATCTTCTAAATCTTTAGGTAAAGTCATAAAAAACTGCCTCAACATAAAAGTACCGTAGGCTGTAAACATGGCAGGTATGATCAGCGCTTTATAGCTATCTATCCAACCAAAGTACCGCATTAAAATAAATACTGGTATTATTACAACAGCACCCGGTATCATCATGGTTGCAAGGTAGGCAAAAAATATCTTATCTCTACCTATAAAATTAAGTCGTGAGAAAGCATAGCCGGCAAGAGAGCTTGTAGTAACAACGCCTAAAGTTACACACAAAGCAACAAATAGAGAATTAAAATAGAACCTTAAAAATGGTATTACTTTAAAAACGTCGGCGTAATTCTGCCAGAGAAAGTTATCCGGTATCCAGCTTCTCCAATCTAGAGGGTCTCCTGTATAAACCTCGACAGAATCTTTAAACGATGTAGATATCATCCAGGCAAAAGGTAAAATCATGGTAATGCTAAAAATAGAAAGAAAGAGATACCAAAAGATATTTTTGGTAATTTTTCCATTAAATCTCTTTCTCGTCTTAATCTCGTTCTTCATCTAAGCCCTCAGTAGTGCACCAAGCTCCCGCCTTTCTTCCAATATATCCTAGAGAAAAGGAATATTAAAATAAACAGCACCCAGGCAACAGCGGCAGCATATCCAGCCTTCTGAAATTCATAAAGATTTGTAAATATATAATACATTATAGTGGTAGATGACCCGGCTGGACCTCCTCCTGTTAAGATGTATATTATAGCAAAAGAACCCTGCAAGCCTCCAATTATACTCATAATTGTTATAAAGAAAGTGGTTGGAGATATCATGGGGACCGTAATATAGCGAAATTTATGCCAGGAGCTAGCCCCATCTATATTTGCTGCCTCATAGAGGTCCTTTGGAATACCCTGCAATGCTGCCAAATATAGGATCATGTTATAACCGCCCACCGTCATCCAGAGGTTAACAAGCATGATTGCCGGCTTTGCCCAATTAGCATCAGATAACCAATTAGGCCCTTCTAGCTCTAAGCCCAATAGAGTTGAGAACTTAACTATCAAACTATTTATAAGACCAAAATCGGGATTAAGCAATACTTTCCAGAGAACTGCTATTGCAGCAATAGGACATATAACGGGAAGAAAGAATATAACTCGATATAATACAACGCCTTTTAATTTTTGATTAACAGCTATAGCTAATATCAGAGAGCCTAGAATGCCTATGGGTATTATAAGCATCAGAAACACAGTATTATAAAGATACTGCCAAAAATGGGGATCATTAGCTATTAAACGGCCGTCTTTTAAATGAAAACCTAAGAGCTTAATAAAATTATCAAAACCAACAAACTTAAGATTAGAGAACAGAGACTCTCCGCTGCCGATAAGCTCCCATTTAAAAAAGCTCAAGACAAGAGAGAATATAACAGGCAATAAAATGAAGACTAAAAACCCAATCATGTTTGGAGTTAAAAATAGAAAAGCTGTCAGCGATTCTTTATTTCTAGATTTCAAACTTAAACCTTTCTCCAGCTGGATCTGCTTGCGCCGTCTTCTAGGACTATCCCTATGTCTTCTAAATAACCTCTTATCTTGTCTGCTAATTGATATAACTTGCTATCTCTCAATTCATCTCTAATTTTTATCAAAAGATCGACTGCCTGCTTATAGCCATCTAAACCTGAATCTAGATCCTCAAAAAGACCAAATATTTTAGATAACTTTAAGACAAAATTCTTTATCCTGATCAAAAGAATAGCTTTAGACGAAAACTCTAGCTCCTTATCATCATACACCTTATTACCAAGACTTAGCATCTCATTAAGAACTCCAAATGCTAAAGCAGTATTGAAATCATCATCCATAGCATCTTTAAATTTAGAAACCAGGCCATCGATCTGGCTATCAAATGCAAAACACTCTTTTTCAGATTTTACTTCAGATTTTAAATGTTCTATATTCCTTATCACTCTTAACTTTGAAAAAAAAGAATCAAAACTGCTCTTTACAGACTTCAATCCATCCAATCTCTGCCAGGAAAAATCAATAGGACTACTGTAGTTTGTGGACAGAAAAAACATCTTAATAACATCAGGATGATACTTGCCTAAAACATCTTCTATTGTTATAAAGTTGCCGAGAGATTTAGCCATCTTCTGCGCATCAATTGTAAGCATACCATTATGCAGCCAGTAGTTTGCAAACCTTTCCCCTGTCGCCGCTTCAGCCTGAGCAATCTCATTCTCATGGTGCGGAAATATCAAATCTCTTCCGCCAGCGTGAATATCAAAGGTATCTCCTAAGTAACATGTACTCATAGCTGAACACTCTATATGCCAACCAGGCCTCCCTTCCCCCCAAGGACTTTCCCAGAAAGGCTCGCCCTCTTTAACTTTTTTCCAGAGAGCAAAATCAAGCGGATCTCTCTTCTTATCGCCAGGCTCAACTCTTACACCTGATATAATATCTTCAACAGAGCGATGAGAAAGATTGCCATAATTCTTGAACTTCTTAATGTTAAAATAAACATCTCCGTCTGACATATAGGCATAATCTCTATCAATAAGCTTTTGAATCATCTCCTGCATTTGGGCTATATGATCTGTAGCCCAAGGCTCTATATCGGGAGGCAATATCCCAAACTTAGTCATCCAAAGATCATAGGCCTTATAATATTTATCAGCAATCTCACGAGTTGATTCTTTTAGACCTTTGCTTGATAAACTTCTGGCCTTATCTATAATCTTATCATCTATGTCGGTAACGTTTCTTAAAAACAATACTTCATATCCTGAAAATAGAAAATATCTTCTTATAACATCAAAGTCATAAGCACTTCTTAAATGTCCTAAATGGGGCTGGTCATAGACAGTAGGACCACAGAGATAGATGCTGACCCTATTCTCTTTTATAGATTGGAACTTTTCCTTCTTCTTACTAAGGGAGTTTAAAACTTTAATCGCCATTTAGCTCTTCTTCTTTCTTTTTACGCCACTGCTTTAAGACATCCTCTATTTCATTTATCTCACTCTGAATGCGATCTATAGACTGAGCTAAAGGATCAGGTAGATCTGTATGGTCTAAAGATATTTTGGGCATTTTTATACCCTCTCTCTTCACCATTCTTCCCGGAACTCCAACGACAGTAGAATCATCGGGTACATCTTTTATAACAACAGCATTGGAGCCTATTTGAACATTGTCTCCTATTCTTATATTGCCCAATACTTTGGCTCCAGAACCTATAACAACATTATCTCCTATAGTAGGATGGCGCTTACCACGCTCTTTGCCAGTCCCCCCTAATGTAACACCTTGATAGAGAGTTACATTCTTACCTATCATAGAGGTCTCACCTATTACAACACCCATTCCATGGTCTATAAATAGCCCATCGTCTATCTCAGCTCCAGGATGAATCTCAATACCAGTTAATAGCCTTGCTAGCTGAGATATCAACCTGGGAATAAAAGGCACTTTAAATCCATAAAGATAATGAGAGAGTCTATGGACAATTAAAGCATGTAGTCCAGGATATAATATTATTATGGCTATACTGCTCCTGGCTGCAGGATCACGATCCATAGCTGCCTCTATCTCAGGTTTAAACAGAATAGAGATAGTATATCCCATTATTATTGCAACGATTAAAATAATTAGAAACATTGTAATTTATTATCTCTGAACCTCATAAAATGTCAATATATAAAGCTATAACTAGAGAACAAGTTGAACGCTAAATTATCATATTAAATTGTATAAAAACAGAAACCTAAAAACTAGAAACATAATGATCAAATAAAAATAGAGTGGAAATTAAACTTGAGATGAATCGGCATATAAAGCTCATGCTTTCATCAATAGTACAACTACAAAACAGACAGCTGTATTAGTTGAAAAAGCTTCCTCGGTATGCTTAGCCTTGACAGAGACTAAATCGTTGTCTAGCTCTAATATTTCAGCTATATTTTCTCTTATCCTATCTTTGTAAGGGCTAAGATGCGGTCTTTCTATAACAACAGTTATATCAATATTACTCAAATTATAATTCTTTGAGAGCATCAACTCTTTAACTTGTTTTAAAAAATCAGCACTGTCTCTACCTTTATTAGAACTATCTGTATCAGGAAACAACTCCCCTATATCCTTATGGGATAAAGCACCAAGAATAGCATCAGACAAGGCATGCATAATGAGATCTCCATCTGAAAATCCTTTGAGTTTAAAATCAGACTCTATCTCTACTCCACCGAGCTTGATCTTATCACCTTTTTCAAGACCGTGAGAATCAAATCCAAAACCAATCTTTATCTGCATTATTCTAAAATCCTCTTTGCAAATTCTAAATCCTGAGGGTATGTAATCTTAAAATTAAACAGATCCCCTTCTATCATCCTAACTTTGTTACCGCTAAGTTCTAATAGAAAGGAGTCATCAAACACCTCGTCTCCTATATTTCTATTTTTAAATTCCAATAGTGCTAATTTGATTAATTGAAAATCAAAGACTTGTGGTGTCTGAACAGTATACATATTCCTTCTATCCAATGTTCTGACCGCAAAACCATCTTTAGATATTTTTAATGCTGAGCTGACTGCTAATGCAGGCATGACGGCAGAATGTTTCTGCACCTCCTTTAAAAGAGCCTCCATCAGTCTAACGCTAATAAATGGACGCGCCGCATCATGTATAAACACATAGTCTGCATATTTGATGGCGTCAAGAGCATTGGACATAGATTCCACTCTCTTAGAGCCGCCCAAAACAAGACTATCAACATCAAGACCATGCTCAAATAAAGCAGATTTAAAATCTTCTTTAAACCCTTCAGGCACAACAAGGATAGACTGATTAAAAAAACCCGCCTCCTTGCATCTAATCAGAGAATGTATAAACAGAGGAAGATTATCAAGCTTAACAAGTGACTTGGGAACTTCAGCATCTAATCTTTCGCCACTTCCAGCTGCCAGAAGAACAAATGCAATCTGCATATTAATGCTTAGCTTTCTTAGCAAATATTATTCTTCCGGCTGAGGTCTGCAGTACTGTTGTTACAACTATGCTTACAATATTACCCATTAAGTGCTTTGCATCTTCAACCACAACCATTGTGCCATCATCCAGATAACCAATCGCCTGCTTATTATCTTTGCCTTCCTTAACAACTTTTATCTTCATATTTTCACCCGGCAATACTACAGGCTTAAGGGCATTTGCAAGGTCATTAATATTTAAAACTACGACCCCTTGCAGCTGAGCTACTTTATTTAAATTATAATCGGTTGTAAAAATAGAAGCCCCATAAAATTTAGATAATTGGACTAATTTAGCATCCACCTCTCTTATATCAGGAAAATCATGCTCATCTATAACAAGATCCACCTTAGCCTTTCTCATCCTACTTAAAATATCCAAACCACGCCTACCTCTCTTTCTCTTAAGATGGTCATGGGAGTCGGCTATATGCTGCAGCTCTTTAAGTACAAACTTGGGAACTAAGAACCTGGCCGACAAAAATTTAGTCGCGCAAAGATCTGCAATCCGGCCATCAATAATTGCAGATGTATCCACAACTATCAGTTCGTTCTTAGAGCCTGAAGCTGAGAATAGTTTTGTCTCACTAAATTTGAAAGCTGCAGCAAAGCAGAGGTAAAAAATTAAGACAAAAGAGAGAGCGACAACTATCTCAGGAGCTATGCCAAGCTTATAGAAAGAGAACAGCTTTACTGAGATAAGAGAGAACACAGAACTAACCAACAGAGCAAGCAGAAAAGATGTCAGATATATCGTATTAATCTTAGAGCTAATATACTCTATCAAGATAAATGCTACTCCTAACGATATAAAAGTAAAGAACGGGACACTATTCAAGCTGGCATTCTTAAAATAAAAAAGAACGAAACTTAAAACTACAACTAACACAAAAAAAATCAATCTTATTAATTTCATATTTTACTCCAAAATTTTTAGTGCTTCTTTAATGTTAACGGTTTCAAATATTTTAATATTAAACTTGTCTTTTTCCAACAAGTTTCCTTTGGGAATCAAACATTTCTTAAATCCTAACTTTATTGCCTCTTTTACTCTTTTCTCTGCAAAACCAACTTTTCTTACCTCTCCAGCCAAACCAACTTCACCAAAAACAATTAAATCATTGTCCAGAGCCTTATTTTTAAAAGCCGAAGCTAGAGCCAAAAGCACACCTAAATCTACAGCAGGTTCTCCTATCTTCAGCCCCCCTACAACATTTATGAAGATATCTTGATTATAGAGACCAAAACCGGCTCTTCTCTCTAAAACAGCAGTGAGCAGAGTCACCCTGTTGTGGTCTAAACCTATAGTACGTCTCAACGGAAAACCCTGGTAAGACTTAGCAACAAGAGCCTGAATCTGAACTAAAAGCGAGCGTGTTCCTTCAAGAGTAGAGACAATGACGCTGCCGGGAGTCTGAATCTCTTCCTCCAATAGAAATACTGACGATGGATTCTTCACTTCTTTCAATCCGTCCTCTGTCATTTCAAATAGACCTATCTCATTGGTAGAGCCAAATCGATTTTTTATAGCCCTTAATATTCTGTGAGACAGGAAGCTCTCTCCCTCAAAATAAAGAACTGTATCTACGATATGCTCTAGAACCATAGGGCCAGCTAGAGAGCCCTCTTTTGTAACATGCCCTACAAGAAAAGTGGAAATATTTCTATCTTTTGCAATCCTCGTCAACTTTTGAGCAGACTCTTTAACTTGGCTTATAGTTCCAGCAGAAGAAGAGAGATCAGGATGAGAGACAACCTGTATCGAGTCTATTATCAGAAAATCTGGATTTAACGACTCAACTTGAGATATTATAACCTCTAAATTAGTCTCGGATAGAAAAAACAGACTAGACTCTTCTTTAACATTCAGCCTCTTCGCTCTAATCCTAATCTGAGCCAAAGACTCTTCGCCTGAAACATAGAGGACGCTTTTTTTAGACCCTGCAATATTAAAAGCTACCTGAAGCATGATGGTAGACTTGCCAATACCAGGTCTCCCGCCTAAAAGCACAACAGATCCCGGAACGATTCCACCGCCTAAGACAAGATCAAATTCATTATCCCCTGTTGAGACTCTACTCTGGTCTTCAAATTCTATTTCAGACAATACTTGAGCAGACTTACCGCTAGATATAACTCTGCTCTCCTGCTCTTTGAGCTCTTCAATCATAGAATCCCAACTCTCACACTCCGGACAACGCCCTAAAAATCCCTTAGATTGATAGCTGCAATTCTGACAAATAAATATAGTACTCTTTTTCATATTAAAAACCGCCCTCAACGTAAATAACCTTGGTTGCCATCGTCTAAAGATGTATCTTCAGAATTCTTTGTCTTCCTCAGCAATTTCCAAGGATTCCTCTTGATGTCTCTTACAATTTCAAGTATCTCATAATAAAGTACATCCTCAGAAAGAATCTTACCGAAAGTACCCTCTCCATTATTTATCTTGCTCATAACCTCATTGGTCTCAATTGCCAGCTTATTCAAATTATAGCTTAAAGCCTTCATATTTACGATTATATCTTCTAAGTCTTGCTTATTCTCTTCTTTGAGAAAAATCTCTCTCACAGAATCTATAGTCTGATCTAATTTCTGAGCAATTTGATATGCCAAGTCTGAAAGCCTTGCCATCGGAACAGTATCATAGCCAACTATAATATCACCGTCTCTTATCAAATCTCGGCCTTTATCACCAGGTAATATCTCAACATATTTCTCACCCAACAATCCCAGTGTAGAGATCAATACGCTGGCATTCTGCCTAATCAAAACATCCTCTTCTATCAATAGGTCAACCTCAACAAGAGGGGCCTCGTTATCTGGATTATAGATTATCTTAACATTTTTAACTTCACCAACCTTTACACCTGCAAGTCTAGCTGGAGCTCCGCTCTCTATACCGTTTGCAAACTTAAAAAGAACTCTTACTTCATAACTTCTCTGAAAAAAGTTAAGATTGCTTATAGTAAAAACAAGAACGCTAAACATAACAATGCCGCAGGCAATGAAGAGGCCCAATCTCCATTCACTCTTTCTCCAATATTCCATAGTTTTATCCTCCCAACAAAATTAAACTTAATTTAACCGCTTTAATATCTACTCTTTCAATTTTTAAGTTACAATCCTCAATGCTATATATCATATCTCTATAGGGCCCTGAATATCGCCATTGATAAACTGTTGGACAATAGGGTTAGAGCTGGCCTTTATTTCATCTGGACTGCCTGTCTCAATAATCCTTCCTTTATAAAGCATACCGATTCTATCTGCTATAGAATAAGCACTGCTCATATCATGGGTAACCACAATAGAGGTTGCATTGACTTCCCGTTTTAACTTTTTAATCAAATAATTTATCGAAGATGCAACAATCGGATCCAATCCTGTAGTCGGCTCATCGTAGAGCATTATCTTGGGATTTAAGACTACAGCCCTAGCTATAGCAACCCTCTTCTTCATCCCTCCGCTTAAATCAGCCGGCATCTTATCCTCTATACCCTGCAGGCCTACAAGCTTAAGGCAGTCGGCCACCCTTTCACGAATTAAATATTGATCTAAATCAGTATGCTGAGCTAACTCAAAGCTGACATTGTCATATACATTCAAAGAATCAAAGAGAGCCGAATTCTGAAACACAAAACCGAACTTCATCCTTAATTCTCTAAGCTCTTTTTCATTTAGTTTTAGTATATCCTCATTCTCTACTAATATATCACCTTTATCAGGTTCAATAAGGTTTATTAACAGCTTTAAAAACACACTCTTGCCGCATCCGCTCTGACCAATTATGACAAAAACCTCACCCTCATTTATTGTAATATCTAAACCTTTTAAAACCTCTAAGTCTTCAAAATTTTTCCAAAGATTGACTGCTTTTATCATTATAAAATAAAATAGGAGAATGCTGTTATCAAGCAATCCGCTGTAATGATTAAGATGAAAGTATTGACCACTGTACGTGTAGTTGCCCTGCCAACACCCTCTGCTCCGCCTCTTGCCATAAAACCTTCTTGCGCAGATATCAAGGCAATTATAACTGCAAAGACTATAGGCTTTGAAAAACCACTATAGATATCCTTCATAACTAAAGATTCAAAAGTCAGCTTTAAATACTGAGTCGCGCCTATGCCAAGTCTAGTTACTCCTATTAAGAACCCTCCAAATATGCCTATTATATCAGCATATACAGTCAAGATTGGAAGCATAATAAGAAGCGCTAAAAACCTGGGGATCACAAGATACTGAACAGGGTCAATAGCCATTGACTCCATAGCATCCACCTGCTCGGTAACCTTCATTGTACCCAACTCGGCAGAGATAGAAGCCCCGACGCGGCCAGCGACAACAAGACCGGTTATAACAGGTCCTAGCTCCCGTACAACTGAAAGCGCAACTAAGGAGGCGATGTATATCTCTGCTGAAAGCCTCTGCATCTGATAAGCGCTTTGTAATGCAATAACTATACCTATAAATATAGATGTCAAAGAGACTATAGGAAAACTCTCTAATCCTATTTTAATCATCTGCTTGTAAAGGAGATCAAACCGAGGTGTTCTGGTAAAAAGAAGGTTGATGATATGCCCTGCGAGCATAGTCAACCTACCGATATAACAGAAAAAACTATTTATTCTCTCCTTCATAATTATTAAAACTTAATGTTTTTCTCTACTCCCATTATCTCTTCGTTATCCTTCAAGCGCAATTTTAAATTAGGTATACCTATAATCTCCAACGATACTTCATTCTTATTGTAGTTTTCATCTGCTGAAAATTCCACATTATAATCCAATCTCACATTCTCTTTTAGCTTTGCACCTAAAGACATCTTTCTATCTCCAAACCTATCCTCAAAAGATATATCCCCAAAAGGATAAGAGGTTGAAATAGGAACTAAAAAAACATCTTCCCACATAGCAGTAGTTGGAAATTCAGCTATGTCAACATTGCCTTCAAAAGCTAGGCGCATACCGTCAATGACCAGCTCTGAATTGACAAACTCTAGTATATTTGAATTCCCCATCAGATGAACCCTGCCGCTCTCAAATACAACATCTATAATCCTGCCCTCTCCAAGCTCTAATGCAACATCTGTAAATCTTGTATCATCATAGAAAAAATAATTAAATTCTCCATTTATCTTGGGAACGCTTAGATAGCGGGCATAGAGCGGCATAACCACAGTCATCATCTCATGCAAATTGAAATCATTAAACTCCCCCTGAATACTATGATTTAAATTATAATCGCAGTAACCACTAAGACTTATTCCGCCTTCATAGCCAAACCTCTCAAGGACTACCCCTCTATCTGTCAGTGCTGCTTTAAAAGAGATCTCTGAAAAAGGCATCTTGTTTAAAACAGTACCTACAGAGTCAAAGACCAAGGAATTCTCATCTATAAGATAGTCTATATAGGAGTTTGTTATTAACTCATACTCTCCAAACTGGGCCTTTAAAACCTTAACATAGAAGCGAAGTCTATCCTCTTCGCTCTTAAAATCAAGAAAGCCAGATGCGTCTAAAGAACCGCCTTGAATAGCCCAATTAAAACTCAAACCCTTATTAAGATTTAACTCTATAGGTCCAGGGATAGAGAGAGGGCCTAAAGAGACATCTATCAGGGAGAGAACTCCATGCTCGCTTAAAGCTTTAGCTCCTAAACGATAGAAATCTCCTCTAAAAAATACTCCTCCTCTTAGAATTTTTCTTTTTAAATCATACTCACCCACTAAAACTGTTTTCATAAATTCAGAAGTAAAATTAAAAAAACAGAGTTCTCTTTCAAGCGAAGCATAGCCTCTAGCATTTAAATTTAACCCCTGATAAGTAAATCTTAAATCCCAATGAACACCATTCTTACCGGATGATATAGAACCATGATCTATATTTATAGTCTTACCTTGAGATAAAAAATCGATATCATCTAACCTAACTTTTAAAGAGACACCGTTAGAAGCACTGCTGCCGATAGGGATAGCTATTAAACTTTTAAGTAAATTTAGATCTAATAACACCCCTTTTATTTTAATTGAAATAAAACCGTTATTTTTCTTGATTGCAAATCTAGGGATTACAAAATTTTTATCTCCTCTAGATATAGACAGATTCTTTAATACAACCCCGTCTTCAAGAGAAAAAATAAATTGTCTTGCATGAATCTTAACATCTGACGGAATAGACGACCCTGTCATTAGATTCTTTATCACCATATTAAGAACTGTATTGGAAAGAGCAAAGCTTAAAGAAAAAAGTATTGAAAAGACTGCCAGAAAAATAAGAAATATCTTATATCTTTTTTTTAAATACGATATATACATTTAAAATAGAAGCTAATATTGGAGAAGATTATTAATAAACTTAACCTTTCTTTTTAAACTCCAACTCTTCTTTGCGTGATGCTTTTTTAACATGGATAACATCGGGAGATTTAAATTTTCCAGCAATAATATCCTCAGCAAGAGGATCTTCTATATATCTTTGTATAGTCCTCTTTAAGGGGCGGGCACCAAAAACAGGGTCAAACCCTTTATCTATCAAGAAATCTTTTGCATCTTTAGCTAACTCCATATCAAGTCCCTGCTCCTGTATTCTCTCTATTACCTCTCTTAGTTCAATCTCTACTATTTCAGTAAGATGCTTTTTATTCAAAGAATGGAAGACTGTCGTATCATCAACCCGATTCAAAAACTCGGGCTTAAACGTCTTCTTGACTTCATCCATCAACTTATCTTTCATAGAGTTATGATCAACTTCGCTAGACTCTGCTCCGGATTTGAATCCTATCGCCCCCTGCACCCTCAAAAGCGATGCGCCGACATTGGAAGTCATTATCAACACAACATTTCTAAAATCAACACGCCGCCCAAAGCTATCTGTAAGCCTGCCGTCCTCCATAACCTGGAGTAATACGTTAAAGATATCCGGATGAGCTTTCTCTATCTCATCCAACAATACAACCGAATAAGGCCGCCGTCTAACTTTCTCTGTTAACTGTCCGCCTTCTTCATAACCTACATAACCTGGAGGAGCACCTACAAGGCGAGAGACATTAAACTTCTCCATATACTCTGACATATCAAGCTGTATTAACGCATCTTCATTTCCAAACAAAAACTCCGCCAACACTTTTGCAAGAAGCGTCTTACCTACGCCTGTAGGTCCTAAAAATATAAAAGTACCTATCGGGCGCTTGGGATCTTTTAATCCTGCACGCGATCTCCTTATAGCACGTGCTATCGCATGAATAGCTTCATCCTGACCTACAACACCCTTTCTAAGCTCCTCTTCTATCTTTAATAGCTTATCGCTTTCAGTCTCCTCTAATTTCATCAATGGCACACCTGTCCATTTAGATACAATTACTGCAATATCTTCTGCAGTAACAACCGGCTGCTCCTCGCTCTTAGTCTTCTCCCAATTTTTTTTATTTGATTCCAAATCTTTTTTGGTCTCTCTCTCTTGATCTCTCATCTTTGCCGCACGCTCAAAGTCTTGACCCTTAATAGCAGCCTCTTTCTCTTTCTTAATATCCTCTATTTTTCCCTCAAGATCTTTAAGTTCAGGGGGCATGGTTAAAACGGAGAGACGAGCCTTAGATCCCGCCTCATCAATTAAATCTATTGCCTTATCGGGCAAAAATCTACCAGTAATATACCTATCGGACAACTTAGCTGCAGCAGTTATAGTCTCATCTGTAAACTTAACCTTATGATGCGCCTCATATTTATCTCTCAACCCTTTAAGTATTTCGATCGTCTCATCAACAGTAGGAGGATCGACCATAATAGTCTGGAAACGCCTCTCTAGGGCAGCATCTTTTTCGATATGCTTTCTATACTCATCTAGAGTAGTTGCGCCAACGCACTGAATCTCTCCTCTAGATAAGGCAGGCTTAAGTATATTAGATGCATCTATTGCACCTTCTGCGCCGCCTGCACCTACAAGGGTATGCAGTTCGTCTACAAAAAGAATAACATTTTCTGTCTTCTTAATCTCATTCATCACAGCCTTTATTCTCTCTTCAAACTGCCCTCTATATTTAGTTCCTGCAACCATAAGAGCTAAGTCTAGAGCAACAATCCTTTTGTTTCTAAGAAGATCCGGAATATCGCCAGAGACTATCTTCTGCGCTAGCCCCTCAACAATAGCAGTTTTGCCAACTCCGGCTTCACCAAGTAAGACCGGACTGTTCTTTGTTCTCCTACATAATACTTGCATCACTCTCTCAATCTCATTGCTTCTGCCTACGACTGGATCAAGTTTATCCTCTCTGGCCAAAGTAGCTAAATCCCTTCCAAATGTATCCAAAGCAGGAGTCTTGCTTTTTACTGCAGGGCCTCCCGGACCAGCACCGCTTAAATTTTGACCTGATGGAGTACCCAAGAGATCCATTACAGACTCTCTTATCTTGTTAGCATTTAAACCGAGATTGAAAAGCACTTGCGATGCCACCCCCTCGCCTTCTCTTACCAGACCTAATAGAAGATGCTCTGTACCGATATAATTATGGCCGAGAGAGTTTGCCTCATCCATAGCCAGTTCAATCGCTTTCTTAGCTGCAGGGGTAAAAGGTACGTCCCCTGAGATAACGGCATTTGGCCCAGGCTGTACAAATTTCTCAACCTCTGTCTTAATCTGACCAAGCTCAAGAGTAAGGCTCTTTAAAACAATAGCTGCAACACCTTCGCCTTCTCTTACTAAGCCCAAAAGAATATGCTCTGTACCAATAAAATCATGGTTAAATCTTCTAGCTTCTTCTTTAGCAATTATTATTACCTTCCTGGCACGTTCGGTAAACCTATTAAACATTTTCATAATACCTCCTATGCTATTCTTTCTCTTATAAGTCTTGCACGTTTTATATCTCTCTCTTTTGAACTCAAAACCTTACCTTCAAATTTCTGCAGATGGGCCGGCTGTATATACAACAGGAGCTCATTAATCTGCTTTAAATCTATATCTATGACACCTAAATCCGCTCCCAATCTCAAATTAGAAAGAAGTTCTATTGCCTCTTTACTGTTTATAAGACGTGAATTCTGCAGCATACCGTAGGAACGGAACACCTGATCTTCTAAAGAGAGCTTGTCTTTTTTTTGAAACTTCTCTCTGGCTGCTCTTTCATAACTTATAACCTGAATTATAACTTTTTGGAGATTCTCAATAATCTCCTCTTCAGCTCTTCCTAAAGTAACCTGATTAGAGATTTGAAAAAAATTTCCGCTAGCCTCAGTGCCCTCTCCATAAAAACCGCGAGTAGTAAAGCTTAGTTTCGCTATCGTGTTGATAACATTTGAAATCTGCTTACTCATAACAAGCAGAGGCAAATGCAGCATCACAGAAGCTCTAAGGCCGGTACCTGTATTAGTAGGGCAAGCTGTAAGATAACCAAGTTCGTAATTGAAGGCATAGTCAAGTCTCTTAGCAAGCTCACTATCTATCTTCCTGGCTATATTAACAGCATCAAGCAGAGAGAACCCTGACTCTAAGACTTGGAGGCGAACATGATCTTCCTCGTTAACCATAATAGAGACTATCTCCCTATCTCCTACAAGGTCGGCCTTATAGGCTCCTTTATCGGCCAGCTCTTTGCTTATTAAATGTCTCTCAAGAAGAAAATACCTATCTAGCTCACTCAACCCATCCATATCCAACCAGATACCGTTTTTAAAATCCGGAATATCTTCCAAAACCTCTTTGATTTTAGAATAACTCTGCTGGCGCTGCTCATCATTCCCCCAGTGATAAAAAGGTATGTTTTTTAAATTCCTGGCAAACCTCACTCTGCTTGAAATAACAATATCAGAGTCCTCGCCTGTACCTTTTAACCAAGCACTAGGCTGGTTCAATAGAGTATCGACATTACTATTTTTCATCTTTTTTTACTCTCTTCTTCTCTAACTTTTTTATCTGATCTCTTATTTCAGCCGCTCTCTCATACTCTTCTTTTTCAATTGCCGATTGCAGCTCTTTGCGTAACTGCTGCAGCTCATCTCTAACAACCTTAAACTCACCCGTCTTAGGTATATCTCCAACATATTTAGTAGAACCATGTATTCTTTTAAGCAAAGATGGAATATGTTTTTTAAAGGTTTCATAACATTCACTGCAACCAAACCGCCCTGATTTTTTAAAATCATTATAACCCATCCCGCAATTAGAGCACTTTAGAGTAGGCTCCTCTTTTACCTCTAAAGGAGTGCTCAAATCAGCAAGTCCAGATAAGAGGTCTGAAATCCCAAAGTGCTGCTCCATCTGCGTTCCTTTCTTCCTAGCACAATCCTCACAGAGATGCAGCTCTGTAACCTTACCATTTATTATCTCAGTTAAATGAACCGAGGCTTCTTTTTCGTTACAAATATCACAATTCATATTTACAATCTATCCTCCAATTAATAAGCCGAAATACCTTCACTCTTAGTAAGGTTTCTATAATCCTTAATCAGCTGTAGCGTAACCTCTCCTGGCCCACCAGACCCGATAGCCCTACCGTCAACCTTGACTACAGGGATGATCTCAGCAGCGGTACCTGTTAAAAAACACTCCTGAGCATTATAGATATCATGCCTTGAGAAAACTTCTTGCACAATACCAATGCCCATCTTTTTGGCTAACCCTGCAACTGCAGCCTGCGTTATGCCTTTTAAAGCACCTAAATGATCAGGCGGAGTATAGAGCTTGGAGTCAGAGAGTATAGATATATTATCACCGCTACACTCTACAACATAGCCTTCGTTATTTAGCATAATAGCCTCTTCATATCCGCAATTAATGGCCTCTATCTTGGCCATGATATTATTAAGGTAATTAAGAGATTTAATCTGGGGGTTGACAGCCTCGGTTATATTTCTCCTTGTAGGAACTGTAATAATATCAAGCCCTTTTTCATAAAACTCCTGCGGATAGAGCGCGATCTTATCTGCAATTATAACAGTGGTTGGGCTCTTGCATTTTCTTGGGTCTAAACCTAAATCCCCCTGACCGCGAGAGACAATAAGCCTAATGTAGGCATCCTTTAAATCGTTGGCTCTCAATGTTTCTAAAAGAGCTTCTTTTATCTCTTCTTTAGTCAAAGAGATACTAAGCATAATAGTATGAGCAGAGCTATAGAGCCTATCTAAATGTTCATCTAGTCTAAACACCAAGCCATTGTATGCCCTTATTCCTTCAAATACACCATCGCCGTAAAGATACCCATGATCAAAAACAGAGACCTTTGCATCTTCTTCTTCAACTAAATTACCGTTAAGATAAATTTTCATCTCATCCTCCTTAAGCCGCTACTTAATCTGATTATCTTTTTCTATAAAACCGTCTTTTATATAAAGCTCTCTCTTGGTCCATGAAGCTACATCGCGATCATGAGTTACAATTATAATAGTAGTATTTCTATTTCTGTTTACTAATTCAAGTAATTTTAGCACTTCTTCGCCCATTTGAGAATCCAAATTTCCAGTAGGCTCATCGCAGAGAAGAATCTTAGGCTCTACTATAAGAGCCCGAGCAATAGCAGTGCGCTGCTGTTCTCCCCCTGAAACTTGATTGGGATAGTGATCTGCTCTATTATCAATCTGCAAAAATTTTAAAATCTCCCGAACCTTACTTAATGCTTCAGGTCTCTTAATGTTTTTTATAAGTAGAGGCAGTGCAACATTCTCAAGAATACTTAATTCTGGAATTAAATAATAGAACTGAAACACAAAGCCGATATTGTTATTTCTGAATATAGCCTTTCTATTTTCATCAAAACTATAAATATCATCTCCCTCTAAATAGACTTCTCCTTTATCCGGTCTCTCCAAGACTCCTATAGTATGAAGGAGCGTTGATTTACCAGCACCAGAGGGGCCTCGTATAGCTAAAATTTCACCCTCCGCCACTTCAAAAGAGAGATCCTTTAGAACATCTATTGTCTTATTCCCAACCTTAAAAGATTTGTTTACATTTTTAAGTGTTATCATTATTCATACCTCAAGGCCACAACAGGATCAAACTTAGATGCCTTTATTGCAGGGTATAACGTAGCCACAAATGTTATAGCAAGAGCAGCAATTATAATAATTGCAAAATCTAATAGAGACGTAGAGACCGGCAAGCGGTCAATGTAATAAATGTCTGAAGGCAACTTTATAATAGGATAATTATCTAGGAGATATATTATTCCGCCCCCTAAGGCAGAACCCAAAATTATACCTGAGAGACCTATTAGCATACCTTGCATCATAAAGACCCCTCTTATGGTTGCATTCTTCATCCCTATCGCCTTCATAATGCCGATATCTTTCACTTTCTCTAATACAGACATAATAAGAATGCTGGCAATATTAAAAGAGGCTACGAGTATTATCAGGCAAAGTATTATAAACATTGCCGTCTTCTCTAGCTTTAGTGCGCTAAAGAGATTCCTATTCATATCCATCCAGCTTAAGACATCAAAATCAGACCCTAAACAAGATTTAATAGTAGCTTTAACTTTATCAGCCTTATAAGAATCTTCTATCTTAACCTCAATAGCAGTTGCACCTAAAAGATTGAAGATGCTCTCTGCTTTCTGAATATTTATATAGGCCATGGAAGAATCATACTCATACATCCCTGATTCAAATACCCCAACAACCTTAAAATCAAAGCTATCAAGATTAAAAGGCAGAAGAACTTTAATGGATGAGCCGATTCCCAAGCCCATCTTTTGAGCAATAATTTTACCTAAAATAATACCGTCTTCTGATATGCTCTCTAACCTATTTAAAAGATAGTTATCTATTCTGGTAGTCTTCTTTTCACTCTCTAAGTCTATACCTTTGATATATATATTTTCCAAATAACCCTCATTAATAAGGCTTCCGTTTCCTACTATAATAGAAGAACTACTTACTACATTCTCCAACCCCTGGATTTTGGCTATAATCTCATCTGGCTTAGAAATAAAGCTCTGAGACTTTATTAGGATGTCAGAGTTTGTTCCTAAGATTTTATCTTCTAATTCTTGATCAAAACCATTCATAACCGCTATAACAACCAGCAGCGCCATTACTCCAATAGCAACGCCTAGGACTGTTATAACAGAGACAAGCTTTAGGAATTTAGTCTCTCTTCGCAGAAGATATTTACTGGCCAGCCAGAATTCAAACCTCATAAAGTATTTTCTGGTTTTAGCAACGGAAAGAACAGAACTTCTCTGATAGAAGCTGCGTCGGTAAGTAACATGATAAGCCTATCTACACCTATCCCCAACCCTCCAGCGGGAGGCATTCCATATTCTAAGGCCTGAACAAAATCATAATCTACATGCTCTCTCTTCTCACCGCTCTGAGCCTGAAACCTCTCCATCTGTTCAATTGGATTATTGAGCTCGCTGTATGCATTAGCAATCTCCATACCAGCGACAAAAAGCTCAAATCTTTCGGTAAGATTAGCGCTGCCCTCTTTTGTCTTGGCCAAAGGGGATATCTCTTTTAAATAATCAACTACAAAAATAGGGCTATCATCGAGCTGCTCTTCTATATAATCCTCACATAGATTTAAAATCTGAGACCTAGAGAGTTTCTCTAATTTCTTATCGAGCTTCTTCTCCATTATCTCCTTAAGCTTATCTATGTCGAGGTCTTCTTCTCCTAATATCTCTGAAAAACTCAACCTCTTAAATGGGGCTTTAAAGCTAATCTTTTTACCCTGATACTCAAACTCTTCATCCCCTTTTATCTCGCGAGCAAGAAAAGAGAAGAGCTCCTCAGTAAGAGCCATTATATCATTATAATCTGCATAGGCCCAATATAGCTCCATCATGGTAAACTCAGGATTATGTTTAGTAGAGACGCCTTCATTCCTGAAACTTCTATTTATCTCATAGACTTTTTCAAACCCTCCAACAAGCAGTCTCTTCAAATAAAGCTCCGGAGCAATCCGAAGATTAAGATTTAGATCATAGGCTTCAAGATGAGTCTTAAAAGGCGCTCCGGCTGCACCACCGGCTACAGCATGGAGCATGGGAGTCTCAACTTCAATAAACCCTTTTTCATTTAGAAAGCTGCGTAAGAGATTCATTATCTTGCTCTTCAACAAAAACCTCTCTTTAGATTCATCATTCATAATCAAATCCAGATAACGCTTTCTATGTCTTATCTCTACATCTTTTAACCCATGCCACTTCTCAGGGAGCGACAAGAGTGATTTTGACAGCATTGTAACGCTTTTTGCCGAGACAGTACTTTCACCTGTCCGTGTTTTAAAAGTCTCTCCGCTTACTCCAATAATATCTCCAATATCAAAACACTCTTTAAAAGTAGTAAACTTATCTTCGCCCAAAATATCGTTATTAATATAGACCTGCATTCTGGAGGTTGCATCTTTAAGATCTAAGAATATGCTCTTACCGTGACCCCTTAGAGCCATAATACGACCTGCAATCTTAATCTCCTTATCATCCTCCCAACCTTCCAGGCAGGATGCTATAGAATCATAGGGCAAATAGCGGCTAGGATAGGCATTTATACCTTTAGCCTCCAACCTCTTTAGTTTATCAAGTTTATGTTCTCTTAATTCGTCTTTCATATCTTCTGAATTGTAAACTCTTATATAAAATAAGTCAACTTGGATTATCCTAAAAAATAATATAACTCTCTAAATAGCACAATTTTAACCTAAAATCTCTACAATCGCAGAGATAAAGAGACTATTTCTCCTAACTCTTTATTCACAAACTACTTATAAATACATAGACCCTTACGTTAAGCGAGTTTTGCAATTGGTTGTATACTAAAGAAAACAATACAATGGATCACCTATCATGTTTACTGTAATAAATACAGGATAAGCACATTATTTAAACTGTTTATTCACTTTTGGACAGGAGAATAACATCCCATATTTTTACCCATTATCGGACACTTCCGTATAGCATATTTCATAGACATTAAAACTAACACGCCGATTATCATTAACAATACTATTTGTCCAAACATTTTCCAATTCATAACTACCTCCTTTTTTATTTGTTATATTATAATAGCACAAGGAAAACCACTTGCAATTTATTAAACCGCAAGGGGGTAAATATAAAAATTCCCCGAGACCCCCCCAAAAAAAATCCGAACTTTTCGATGATTATTTATGTGGGGATGAATTATAAAAAAAGCGAGAGAAATACGATTGTTTTTTGAAGCTTATTAGGGCGCTGACTTTATTATTATGTCCACCTAGTACTTTTGCACATATTCGCCTCATAAACACTCTCTTTTCTATTTCTTCAGTATCATTTTAACAGCCTGCTCAAGCGCAGGGTTAAAACGCTCCGGTGCTTTAAGCATCAAAAAATGATCCAGTCCGTCCAACTCGATTAGTTCAAAGTCCTTTATATGCCGTCTGTTCGCTTCGACATCTGTTGGCCAAAGGTCGGCATTCACAGCTACAACCGGAAGATCCAATTCATCAAACAGCTTGGCCACATCACCTGTCAGATACCCGCCTAATGACCCGGTTATGGCACTGAGCGCAACCCTGGGATCAGCCAAAGACATATCAGAGATCACCCATTCATTGACCAGCGAGTTGTCAGAACGCAGCATACCTATAACGAAACCTCTGACACCCTTCTTGAAATCTTCTTTGAATGGCGTAGTCATCTCTTTGAACTGTTCTTCCCCTAGGAGATACTCCACATTCTGAAGGTCATCAACCGCGACCAATCCAATAGCCTTCTCTGGCATCAAGCGGGCCGCCTCTGCGATCACAAGGGCACCCATAGAATGACCGATCAAGACCACCTTCTCTGCCCCTATATTCTCGACAACAGCCTTCACATCCTGACCAAAAGCTTCCATGGTGTAATTCTCACGTTCACTCCCAGAGCGACCATGCCCAGCCAGATCGATCAGAACCATGCGATACTTCTCTTTGAAATACTCGACCTGCTCTTTCCAGTAGCTCGCGTCACAACTCCATCCGTGAACGAACACAAGTACCGGCCCCTCTTGCCCATGCTCGTAATAATTGATCGCCGTGCCCTCAGCAGAGGTCGCTATTTTGACCGTCTCAACGTTCTGATGAAGACCGGCCTGCGCAAGGACAGGCGAAAGCCCAAGCCCACCCATCAAAAGCATTATAAAAAGTGATAACCTAAAGATTCTGCGTTGCTCCATGTTCTCTCCATCGTTTATAAAGGCGGATCATAAACCGCCCTTTAAGAATAATAGTACTCAGTGGACTTGCCCCAAAATATTTCTCCATATTACATCAAAAAATATTTCGCCACAATATATAAAACATCATATTCCTGCATAAACAAAAAACCCCAACTACATTTCTGCAACTGGGGTTTTATAAGTAATCCAGCGAAAAGTTTGTATTTTCACTGAATTGCAAAAAAACTCCCCGCATTGGACGAGTTTCGCAACTTTTTGTTATACCCAGAACTAAACGATAACAATAAAACAGATATAATTTTGCCAAACATCATCCATGTGGTATAAATAGCATGAGGGGGCAAAAAAGTTTACTTATTATGAAATTCCTTGATAGATATTGGAAATTAACAGTATCTTTATTATTATTAGTGCATTTTAGCATTAATCTAACAAACAATTTCCACAGAAATATCCCTACAAGACGATATCGGTCCGAATTATCTCCTTTTGATGAAATTGCAAATAGACAAGGACAGGTTATCATGTTTACTACTGCAAAAAATCCAGATAAAGAATATAGAATTGTCATACAAAACGACTTCGTAGAACGAGGAATATTTTCTACAGAAGATCTGAAATCTAAACATATGATACATATAATGCCTAACTCTAATAACGATACTGATAACCGATATCCAGTTGCAATGACCACAGGAATTCATATGACTGAAGATGGAATTTTGAATATTGGATGGGAAATTACATTGGATTATTCAGGTATATATGAAGCGATTTCGCCATATCGAAAAGACCATATGGGTGAAAAATCATTACTCGCCGCAATGGTAGCATATTTTACAATAGGACCTAAAGACGAATTTAATGCTCAAGCAAAATTTCTATACGCTTATTTCACTTCGGTTTTAAATATTGAAAATGATTCTGCAATAAAAGAATTCTTTCAAAGTGCTCCTTCTAATTTGAGAGGTCAAGGAATAGGTACTGCAATGACTGAGTTTATTACAAGCTTTATACCGATCGGAGGAAAGATTCAATTTAAATTAGCAAATCAAGAATCTTTGGATGCATTAGCTCGTGGTGAAAATTTCGAAGATACTTTATATGGTAGTTTGTATAGAAATCTCGGCTTTGAAATATTTAAAAAATTAGCAACAGAAGAAGACTACCCAACTTATATTCTTGAGAGACGAAATTTAACATATCCAGCATCTAATTGGGTCACTCCAAAATCTCTAGGTATGCATATTTTGACAAATAGAAATCCTCTGTAAGTTACTGCTACAGATTGTTAAATATAAAAACTCCCCGCATTGGACGAGTTTCGCAACTTTTTGGTAATTAACCCATTATTTGACAACAATGATATTGTATGGGATAAATATAGAAAAGGGGTATTAAATGAAAATACATACGAGTAAAAAAATTAGCCTGATTATAGTATCTATCTTTTGTTCCATTTTATTCTTATCCAATACCTGTTTTGCCCGAAGAATTAAAACGGATTCTAAGTTCACCGAAAGGCAAGTAGCATGGGGGATAATTTTCTGTGGAGACATTCTTAGCAGGGCTGAATCCCCTTTAACAGGAGACGAAAAATTTATGCTTAAAGACTACTTTGAAGGCACTTTAGATCTTAGTCCAGTATCTGAACAATTAGCTGAAAACCGAAATATGGATACAGATATGGCACGCGCAATTATAGTTGCTGCCAAAATTACAGCAAAATACGAATTACATATGCTTGGAATAACGAGCATAACAGGATACCTCACTGGAATGAATCTTTCAAAAGCAAAATTAGGCATAACTATGGACGATACCACGATTAATTCTGATGAGGCAGAACGCATACTTCAAGAGGCTAAAACATTATTCAACGGATAGTGTTAATCAATTCTTACTAGATCAATCAAGCCTATCTTTTTAGAGATA
>Ga0075120_10000623_pt1 | contig 28999 bp, 23 predicted proteins | sample AntAceMetag02UKL_FD_69792 | JGI IMG/M metagenome (GOLD analysis project Ga0075120, IMG submission 69792) | Saline lake microbial communities from Ace Lake, Antarctica - Antarctic Ace Lake Metagenome 02UKL | ecosystem: Environmental > Aquatic > Non-marine Saline and Alkaline > Saline | place...
AACCCGGTCCGTGTATAATTACAATATATGAAGAAAAAAAGGAAGGACTTTTTAAAAAGAATGCTTGTGGAAAAATTATAGGAACAATCACTTTCCCTAATAAAAACTTTGCACATGCTTTATTTGGAGAAGTTGAGAAAAAAATAACTTGCTTCGTTGTAGAAGATGTTAATTGATAAAAAAAAATTGTTTTCGTTATCTACAAAAATAATCTTTTTTATTTTTCTTTTTGTATTAGTTCCAATTGCCGTAGATGGTTTTGCTCTTGACGCAGGAATGATGGCCCTTGATGCTATTTCAGAAAAAACAGGTCCTCTAATGACGTTATTTATGGGATCTTACTTTTTCTTTGCAATTAGTCTTATGGGTTTATGGATTAGCACAACCCTTCTCCAGGCAGTAATTGATATTAGTCCAGAGGCTCTAACTGTAATGGGGGGAAATGCATCAGCAATGGTCCAAGCCGGATGGAGCTTTACTGTTGGAATAGGGAATATGCTCCTTCTTATCGCCTTCGTAGTTATTGCATTAGCAACCATTTTAGGATACGAAAATTATCATCTGAAAAAACTTCTTCCCCGATTAGTTGTCGTCGCCTTCTTAATGAACTTTACTCTACTTTTTGTTGGACTGGGAATTGATGTCTCTAACTTTCTTTTTAATTCAGTTGCAAAACAATTTTCAGAAGACGGAGGAAATATACTTTATAATGCCATAAAACCTCTTCTTACTTTGGGTGGAGAAATTAATTTAAAAATTTTTGGTCTTTTTACCAGTATTGTTGTTGCTCTTCTAGTTCCCTATTTAAATGTTGCAATTCAAGTGGGATGGATACTCTTTTTCCCTACACAGATTTTACCAATTATAATACAGCTTCTTGTTTACGGAATGATTATGTTTTTGATGACAGGGACTTTCTTATTTTATTTCGTTGTTTTTGTCGCACGCATATTTATTATCCAAATACTGGCGATTCTTGGTCCTTTGGCCTTCTTTTCTTTAATCTTCTCTGAAACACAAAAATGGTGGAAAAAATGGTTGGAATACCTTATCCAGTGGCTTTCTGTCGGAGTAATTTTTATTTTTTTAATGTATGTCGGTCTTGCTCTTGCTCCATTAACAAGTTCTTTAATTGAACCAGCTGCAGAAGATGCTCCTGCTTTTATTTCAAAGCTTCTAAGTAGCAATCTCATAGCTCACCTTATTCTTCTTATCTATTTTATGGTTATTCTTAGTGTCGTTAAAAGCTTTATCCCTGATCTCGCAAAAGCAATTGTCGCTCAAGGAACAGCACTTATTAAAGCAGCTGTCCCTTATGCGGGAGCAATTGGAAGCGGTGGTAAAAAATATTATCAACATCAAATGTCAGAAAGCAAGCCCTTCCAAGATATGATGTCTGATTGGTCTAAGTCTATCCCCACAACTCCAGGAGGAGGAAATGTTTGGGAAAGAGCTAAAAGTTTTGCTTTGAGAAGAATTGGCACAAGGTTGGGTCCAGAAATAAGAGAAGCTGAAAAGAAATCCGCTAATGAATTTGCAGATAAATTAAAGGGAGCTTCTCCAGAAAAAATGGCAAATGCTTACAGAAGTGCTATGGGAGGAACAGCGGGAGTAGAAAAATTAGGAGCAATTCTTGCCGCCAAAGAGGCTGGTGTTGTGACGGAATTTTTAGAAGGTCTTAAAGACGTTTTAACTAGTAATGAATTTGATCAAATTTATAAAAAGGCTGAATCTTCTGGTCTAAAGAGTGACCTTAAAAGAGCTCTCCCTGTTCATTTTATAGAACATGAAACAAGAGGCCTTTCGGGTGCTAATAAAGAACAAAAAATTAAAGAACTTGTATTGGGAAATCTTAAGGGAGATAAAATGGAAAAAGCAGCACCTCAAATCGTTGACGCAATAAATAAAGGAACCACAGAACAGCAGAGTCTTGGTCATCAATTTATGAAAGCAATTATGGAGTCTCAAGACACCTCTTATTTAAAGAACTTCATCAAGGGGTCTAGTGGTGTCAGTGGTGTTAAAGTAGCAGATGAATATCTTGGTGCGTGGGCTGCAGCAGCAGGAAGAAATCCAAACAACCCGGAACATCTCTATAATGCACTAAAAGAAATTAATCCTCAGATGGCAAAAGAGATAAGAACTAGACCTGGTAATATTCTTCTTAATGTAAAACCTCCAACACCATAATAAAAAATATAGAAATCATGCTTAAAAAATACACGCAAAAAGAATATCATGATTTGTACGAATCTCTCCCTAAAAAAATGCAACATCTTTTTTGGGAAGATGATATATCAAATCGTATTGAAAAGATATCTGAAAGATTTGAATTAACTAATAAAGAAATATGGCGAATTACTGAAATTATTGCTCATCTTTTTTTGGGAATTCTTCCTCCCGAGCACATCAGCTCAGTGATTCAAAAAGAAATTATCTTAAAAGAAGATTTTTCCAAGAAACTTGCGACCGAAGTTATCCGCTTTATAGTTTATCCAACTCAACATCTTTTGAAAGAGGTTTATAGTGCCGAAGACTTTCAAAATATTGGAACAGAAAAAATCAATGAAGCAAAAAAGTTTAATAATAGAAAAGAAGAAGATCTTTATAGAGAACCCATAGATTAAAAATGTCCTTGACAATAGGGCTATTAAAATAATAAACTGAAGGGAGATGATAAAAAAAATAAAAGAAAAAAAGATAATTCTCGGAGTTCTCTTGGTTTTAATGATTGTCTCTCTCCCTCTTTTCTTCGCTGACGGAATCACAAATATTGGAGAGCTAACCGCCAGTGCAATTACTGGAGTGTTTCTCCTTACTACAGCTACTATTTCTTTCGTTTTTTCTACATTTGCAGATTGGTTTTTAAGAATAACTCTTAGTCCAGAATTTATTAATGTTCCTTATACTCCTGGAGGGGCAGGAGGAGGAAATGAATTTGTCTTCTATGGATGGAGTATTGTGAGAGATTTTGTTAACATGTTCTTTATTTTAATTTTAATAATCATCGGACTTTCTACATCATTACAGTTTGAAACTTACAAGTGGCAAAAAACACTGCCTCGTCTTGTTCTTGTTGCGCTCCTTGTGAACTTTACTCCCGTCATCTTGGGAGTGTTTATCGATTTTACTAACTCGATGATGAACTACTTTGTCGCATCTATTGCCGATGAATCATTTTTTATCGCCAGAATAGGTAGGCTTTACGAAACCATGGCTTCGAATTTAGCGATTGCCAAATGGACAAGTTATACTGGAGAAATAATCACTCCAGTAGCAATGATGGTTATCTTTACTTTGTTCAATCTTTTTACCGGAATTATCTATTCTCTTTACGGAGCTTTATTTGCCTTACGCTATGTCGCTATCTGGCTTCTTGTTATTATCTCTCCTTTTGGTCTTTTCTGTTATATCCTTCCTGCAACACAACCATTTTTTAAAACATGGCTCAGATGGTTTGTTGGGTGGTGTATTGTAGGAATTACGGGAGCATTCTTTCTCTATCTTGGAGAAATAATGTTTCAGGCAAGTGCTAGTAATATAACTGAAGAAGTAATGATGCCATCAGTTACTAAGTATCATGAAATGGATATCGGAGCGTTCATTGAAGTTTTCCCACTCCTCATACCCCTTTTCTTTATCTTCTTTGGTTTTTTAGTTTCTCTATCTATTGCGTCCCTAGGATCAAAAGGAATTATTGAAACCTTTCAAAGGGCATCCGGCTCTGCAAGAAAAGCAGCTTCTCAACTGCCCGGATCTACTTTTAAAGAAAAAACAATGGCCGCTTCTGCTGCTGTTAAAAATGCTTTTAGCCCTGGACCCATGTCTTCTCCGCTCTCTTCGGGAAAATCTTCAGATAAACCTTCTTTTGGTTCTGCAAAAAGTGGAATGCTCCATAAGCGTGATATATCAGCTGGTACCTCTAATTCAGGTATAGGAATGAGAATGCCAATAACTGAAACAGCATCTATAGCAAGCGGAGGAATGGAAAATGCAACAAAAAATATTGCCGCTGAATTTAGTGAAAAAGCAAAACAAAAGCCAGATTCATTAAAGATTGACTCTGCTGGAAAACAACAAAATCAAGCCGACAAAAAATGTAGTGGTTGTGGAGCAACTGTTAGTGGTGACGCCACATTTTGCCCTCTCTGTAGAAAAAATGTATTACCACAAAAAGAATAAACATGAATAAAGAAATAGACATTATTAACTTACAAGAAGAATATCCGGAATTTTTTGAAGCATTCTCTTCAGAGATTATTGAATTTGTCCTAAGCAAAAAAACTTCACAAAAAATTGCCAATATCTGTATTGAAAATAAAATTACCGAAAAAGATTTGGTAGAAGGCATTGCTTTTCGCATCACCTATGTAATTTTTGGAAAACTTCCTAAAGAAAATCTTATAATAACCCTTAGAGACGGGCTAGAAATAAGTGAAGAAAAAGCAAAAAAGATATCAGAAAGTGTTGATAAAATAATTTTTTCCGAACTAGAAAGAATAAAGAATAAAAAAGATAAAGATATTGAAAAAAAAACCATTAAAAATGAAGAATCAGCTAAAATTGTAAAAGATGATTTTAAGAAAGACGCCTATCGAGAGCCGATAGGATAACTATAATGCAATATAAAGTACCAAGACACGTAGATTATAAAGCCAAGATTGTTGGCCCAGCAACTTTTTCACAACTGTTATATATCGGCGCAGCTGGTCTTGTCGTTCTTTTTTTATATTTCATTATGGGAGGATCTCCTTTTTTCCTTCCTATTGCAATTATCTTGGGAGCAGGAGGAGTATCGCTCGCTTTTCTTCAAGTTGCAGGACAACCCCTTCCGGAATATGTTAGAAAAATGATTCTTTTTAGCATCTCTTCAAGAGAATACATCTGGGAGAAAAAAATTATTCCTCTAGAAGAAGCTTTTCCAAAAAGAATGAAAATTGTTCCCGAAGAAACAAAAGAAGAAGGCGGTCCTAAGTCAAAGAAAAGAGGAAGTCTTGGAGATATCGCTAGCAAGATAGAAACATTTTAATTTTTTCTTCTAACTAAAATATTATGGCGCCAAAAAGTGCACAAGATTTTATCCCCATCAAGCAAGTAAGAGATGGTATTATAATCCTTAAAAACAAGGGACTTAGATCAATTCTAATGGTTTCTTCTATTAATATTGCTCTTAAATCAAGAGACGAACAAGAAGCCATTCTTTATCAATTCCAATCCTTTCTAAATTCTCTTGATTTCCCCTGCCAGATTGTAGTGCAATCAAGAAAAACAAACATCACCGGCTATATCGAAAAGATAAAAAAATTAGAAGAAGAGCAGAAAAATGAACTTTTAAAACAGCAAACTGCTGGTTACAGAGAATTTTTGGAAGAATTTGTTACTAGAGAGTCTATTTATACTAAAAACTTTTTTGTTGTTGTGCCTTATTCTGTTCCCGCAATAGGAGGTTCAAAAAAAACCACAAAAGGAACCATTAATTTAAATGAAGATAGTTTTCAGAGAGGAAAAGATCAACTTTACCAAAGAATGGAATTTGTTGCTCTTGGTCTTCGTCGTTGTGGTTTACACTGTGCTCCTCTAACGACAATTGAAGTTATCGAGCTTTTCTGGTCACTCTTCCATCCGAAAAGTGCGGAGAGTGGATATTATCCAGAGTTTCCTGAAGAGTTAACATCATAAAAATATGGGATTATTAGAAGATTTTAAAACATTAATTGGAAAAGGAGAAAACAGTTCTTCTTCTGAAGAAAAAACAAACTCGCTGAGAATCGTGGATGTTATTGCTCCTTCTTCAATTCAAGAACTCCAAGGACAACTCCGCGTAGAAGAAAAGTTTTCAAGATCGTTTTTTGTTTTTTCTTATCCTCACTACATTACCGCTGGATGGGTTTCTCCAGTTATCAATCTTAATGTCCAACTAGATATATCTTTCTTTATTCATCCAGCAAGTACGGAAGATATTTTAAAGAAACTTCGTAAAAGATTAACAGAAGTACAGGCAGAAATAATGGACACTGAAGAAAAAGGGCTGGTAAGAAACCCCATGCTCGAGACTGCTTATCAAGACATGGAAGAGTTAAGAGATCGCCTACAATCCGCGCAAGAGAGAATGTTTTACTTTGGTCTTTACATCACAATCTATGGAGATTCTGAAAAAGAGATAGAAGAAACAGAAAGCGTATTAAGGTCTATCTTTGAATCAAAGGTTATTTATGTCCGTCCTGCTCTCTTCCAACAAGCGGCTGCTTTTACCAGTACATCCCCTTATGGAATGGATCTTTTACAAACTCATACTCCGATGAACACCGAACCACTTTCTAGTATCTTTCCTTTTATCTCTTTTGATCTAACGTCTTCTGATGGAATCCTTTACGGAGTAAATAAGCACAACCGCTCTCTTGTTCTCTTTGATCGCTTCTCTTTAGAGAACGCGAACGCAGTAATCTTTGGTACTTCTGGTGCTGGAAAATCTTATCTTGTTAAGCTCGATGTGCTTCGTTCTTTAATGAGTGGAATAGAAGTTATTATTGTCGACCCTGAAAACGAATACCGGACTCTTGCCGAGTCTGTCGGAGGTGCTTTCTTTAATATATCTCTTGGTTCATCACACCAAATTAATCCTTTTGATATTCCTATTCCAGGAGAAGGAGAAAGCGCTGCAGAAGTTTTAAGAACAAACACAATCAATCTTGTTGGACTCTTGCGTATTATGTTGAAAGGTCTCGGTCCTGAAGAAGATGCTCTCATCGATCAAGCAATTACCGAAACTTATGCTGCAAGAGATATCACCCCCGAGAGTGATCCTAATACTTGGGCGGATAAAGTTCCTTTACTTTCTGATTTAGAACAAATTTTAGAGTCTATGGAGGGAACAAGGCCACTTGTATTGCGCCTGAGAAGATTTACTCAAGGAACATACTCTAACTTTTTTAATCATCACACTAATATTTCGGTTGAGAACAATCTTACGGTTTTTGGTATTAGAGATCTTGAAGACGAAATGAGACCTATCGCAATGTTTATTATCATGCGCTATATCTGGAAAACGGTCTCCTCTTCTCTGAAAAAAAGATTATTTGTGATTGATGAGGCTTGGCTGATGATGCAGAATGAAGATGGAGCATCTTTCCTTTTCGGTCTTGTAAAGAGAGCCAGAAAATACTGGCTTGGAGTTACTACAATTACTCAAGATGTTTCTGACTTTATGCAATCTGGTTACGGAAAACCAATTGTTACTAACTCAGCGCTAAAAATACTTTTAAAACAGTCTTCAGCAGTAATCGATATGATCCAAAAAGTTTTTAATCTTACAGAAGAAGAAAAATTCATTCTTCTTGAAGGAGAAGTAGGAGAGGGAATTTTCTTTGCTGGACAAAAGCACGTAGCAATCAAGATAACCGCGTCTTACACAGAAGATCAGATTATTACCTCTTCGCCGGAAGAAATAGAAAAAATGAAAAAAGCAAAAGCTCGGTTTTAATTTTTAAATTTTGTATTATAATAAATAAATTACTATATAAAGCTAAATCTATGAAAAAACTTCTTTTTTTGTCGCTATTAATTGCTATTTTTGTTGTTACGCCGTTTTTTGCTTTTTCACAGGAAATAATTTACCCAAGTATTCCTGGCGTTGCCGCTCCACAAGAATTTTTAAAAGAAGTTCAGTCACAGGAAGAGATTCTTCCTCTTTTTATGACCTATTTTTTCCACCTGTTTTTAGTAGTTTCAATTGCTGTCGCCGTCAGCATCATGCTTTACGGTGGCTTTATTTACATTATTTCCTCTGGTGATCCAGAAAAAAGAAAACATGGAAAAAGTTGGATGCTTAGTGCGCTTCATGGATCTTTGATAGTTTTTGCTTCTTATTCTCTTTTATTTACTCTCGACTCTCAACTTGTTCTTTTTCAACAAAGAGAGATAGATAAGACGGGAACTGAAGGGAAGGTGGATTTAAAATGGGAAATAAAGAATGTTTATTATCAAATACCTTTTGGACTTTTAATTGAAGACGCTATATTAAACGAAACCGCACAAAGCAAGCTTTACGATGTACTTAATGCAACATACAAAGCAGAAGATACTTCAAACGCAATAGAGCAAGGAAGTAAACAACTTTTAGAAATTATAGAGAAGTGCCCTGATAAAGAACCATGTTGTGGAGAAGGTGGAGACATTAACTCTCCTCCTATAAATAAAAAAGTAACTCCAAAGGAAGAAAAAAAAGCTCCTTTGTGGGTACTTGAAATAAATAAATTATTTGAAAAAACCGGCATCACAGATTGGGAAAAGCCAGAAAACGAAGTAATACTCACTTCTGAAAAAATTGATAAATCTCTTTTTAGTGAAGATTATGTTCAGATTAATCAACCAAATCTATTTAAGATAGCAGGCGTGGTGCCTCCTCTTGTCGATGGCAACGGAAAGCCAATCGGTTCTATTACATTTTCTTTTGGAGAAGAGTACACTGGGGGATTACACCGAGGAACGGATATCTCGGCGCCTCTTGGTAGCACAATTCAATCTACAACCGAGGGCTTTGTAATTTATGCAGGCGACATGGGAGGTACGGCAGGAGGTGCTGTCTCTATTCTTTATCACGACGAAAAAACCGATACGCATTTTATTATTCATTATGTACATCTTGACATCAATAGTATCACACCTACGGCTGGAAAAAAAATATCCCAAGGGCAAAAGATAGGGGAAATAGGGACATCTGGAAGGGTTTTTATATCAGACAAGGATAAGGGACTTCTTCATTACGAGGTAATACTTCTTGATAAAGACACTGACATTGGGCCAATAATAAGAGGAGAGTGTCTTTATACTTGCGGAAAAGCAATCGATCCCGTAAAAAATGGGTTTCTTAAAATAAATACGGATAAAACAAGTTATCAAAATATCTTTTTTGCCTCTCTCTTTACCGCTTTTAATCCAACAACATCTCTTCTAACTTTGTCTTTTGTGATTCTTATCCTTCTTGCTTTCTTATTTTTATCTATCAAAGTAACTGCTCTACAGAAAAAAGTTCCTTTCACAAGAATTAGAAAAAGAAGTTTTACTTCTATTGTTTCTATTGTTCTTGTGCTTTCTCTCGCCCTTTCATCTCTTCCAATTAGTTATCTTCAAAAATCACCTTCCCTTGTTCTAAAAGAAAGTATTAAAATGCAAAATCAAACAGAGCTTTCATTTAGTCATCTAAATTTTAATATTGTTTTTGCAGAAAATAACGAAGGAAATTCATACTGGCAACACGTTTGGAAAGAAACAAAAGAAGGTGCTGTGTTGGGTGGAGCGACAGGAGCCACGGTTGGAGGTTTAGCTCTAGGTTATTTAGGGGCAGTTTTTGGAGCAGGAGGAGGAGGAGTACTGGGATTCGGAGTGGGTGCTATTCCTGGAGCAATATTAGGAGGAGCTCTTGGAACAGCAGTTGGCGGAGCAGGAGGTGCAATATTGGGAGGAGTAGCAGGAGGGCTTGTAAGAGGAGGATGGGCTCTTTTCACTTATGAAGAAGCAGAAGAAAAGTGTCCTGACAATAGTTCTCCTCAAATAGATCCTTGTGGAGAAGGCCAAACTGAAGTAGAACAAATAACAGATCCTGATACCGGGAAAACCATTTATTGTTGTGAGGAGGAAGAAGAGGAAGAAGATACTTTTACAGAAAACTGTGAGTTTTATAAAGACGAATGTCCAGACGGCTGTAATCTCGGAAATGACTCAACTGATTGTGGAGGAAATACTCCTTCACCATCTCACCTGTGTTGTTGTTGTGAAGAAGAAGAAGAAGAAAAATGTGGCAAAGAAGGAGAAGAATGTGATAATGAGAATCTATGTTGTGAAGAACTAAAATGTGAAGATGGAAAATGTATTGAAAAAGAGGAAGGAGAATGTTCCGATGGCCTTGAAAAAGAAAGTGAAACTACTTGTAACCAAAAACAACTAGAAAGAGGATGTGAACCAGAGACTGTAAATGGGAAAGATATTTGTTGCTGTAAAGAAGAAATAGACTGTTCTCAGTTGTTTGGAGAAGATTATAGTCTTACCGATGAACCATCATGTTCTGAAGGACAAGCTAAACATGGCTGTGAAGAAATTCAAGATGAAGAAGGAAATGCCATAGGTTGTTGTTGTCCAGAAGAACCATTTTGTCTAGAAGACGGATGTGATGTCGCAGAAAAATGTCCTGAAGGAACTCTTAAAACCGATGAATTAGATGGAATGCTTTGTTGTTGTGAAGAGGAAGAAGAAGAGGAAGAAGAATGCCCTAAATGTCCTGATATTGCTTCTGCTGTACAAGCTAAAATAGGAGAAATAGAAGGACACATGACACAGCTTGCAAAAGACTTAGAAGCTCTTCTTTTAACAAAAGAACCTATTAAAGAAGACCTATATCAATTATACAAAGTAGTGATGCTTAAAAGTTTAGGATATAAACAGGTTTTTGGATATAACTCTTTACTCCTTGAGAAAAGATACTATGAAAGAGGAGAGGTGGTTATTGATACCGATAGAGAAGTATCACAAATTGGAAAATACACCTGGGATTGGAGCCGCTGGATTAACAACATCCTTTATCGCATTGAATTAGGAGGAAGAGTAATCGAAGAAAATGATTCAGCAACTTTCTATCTAAGAATGCCTGAGTCAAAGAAGATTGTAGAAGATGCACTAAGATTGGCTAAAGAAGCAAAAGCTAATGATATTCAAAAGATAGGAAAAGATATTAGTGTAAAGAAGCCACAATCTCAGAACATATTCCAAAAAGTTTTCTCTTTGGTAACTGGAATATTCTCTGATCTTGGATCAAAAGAAACTCTTGCTCAAACTGACATGAAAAAACTTCAAGATTATTTAGATGAACACAAAATAGATCCTGCAAAAATATCAGCTACTGAGTTTAACGAAATTGTGAAGAAGCTAGGAATAAGTACAGACCAAGGCCAAACACTAAGTGTCTTACAAAGAATGTCCCCTAGTGAATTTTTAGAATGTAATATGGAAATACCAATAGGAGAGGCTTTCGAACTAACATGGGCACATCTAATCGAGTTATTAGACACAATAGATAAATATGTTGAAGAAGGAAAGAAGCTTATCGAACAACAAGCAAAGATGAATGAACTTGCTCGTCCTTGTGATTGTCCTTGTGAGGGAGACGAAAAGTGCCCTAATACTTGCGGGGCATGTAAACTAACCTGTGATTTAAATGCAATAAAAGCTGCTCATCAAGAAGTTCTAAAAACAAGAGAAAAGATGAAAGAAATTGCCGCACACATTGTACTTCTTACTGATGGTCACTTTAATACCCCTACTGAAAATCTCTGTGACTCTCTAAATGAAGATGTAAGGGATGACGCAGAGAAGGTTTTGTGTGCCGGTGGAGGAAAAAAACTTATCAGCAAACATGAATTAATTACTAGAAAGCTTAACTACTCTAGATTTAGTTTCGATGAATGTATCACTCGTCCAGAACACTTAGAGGATGTGTTGGGGGGAAAAAGAGCAGGAAAGCTTCCTTTCTTTGGGCCACTTGTTGAAGAAAAGGGAATCCCAAGATATACGAAGACAATAGTAAGCGGTTCTCGTGTCAACACAAGCGACTTTAATTGGTTCTGTTGTTCCGATTCAAAATTAGAAGATAAATAAACCATATATGAAAAAAAAGATTCTACTTCTATGCCTCTTTTTCTTCCTTTTGCTCATTGTGTTTTTTGCCACCGATTCTTTTGTTTTCTCCCAAGGATTAGAAGTTGAATATCCTTCAATTGATAATTATCGTCCAGTAGCTGGTGGGTCAGAAGAGCTTCCTAATTACTTAAAATACATCATTCGCTTTCTTACACTTAGTGCCGGAATTGTTGTTTTTGGATCCCTTGTTTACGGAGGTTTTTTATGGATGACATCAGAAGGAGAACCATTAAAAGTTCAAAAAAGTAAAAAACAGATACTTTCTTCGTTTGTCGGTCTTCTGATTATCATCTCTTCTTTTGTTCTTCTTAATTCTATAAATCCTACCCTTGTTGAGTTGAAAAAAATAGAGATTATTGAAGTAGAAAATGTAAATTCACCAGGAGTTTACCTTTCTTTAAGTGGATCTTTCCATGAAAGCAACTTCGAAGAAATGCAAAAAAATGTAAGGAAAATTACTTCTCCTGAAGGAGGGCTGGGAAACTTAAAAGGAAGAATAAAGGCTATCCGAATCGTTAACCCTCTAGATGAAAATAATCAGCTAACCTATCGTTATATCGTTGTTTTACATGGCAAAGAAAACTTCAGAGGGCCGTGCGAGTTTATCTTAACCAACAATTCAGAACACAACTTTACAAACATTAGTGGTGATATTTTAGCAAATACCTTTTCTATTACTGTCTTTAGGGCTGAACGCTACGGACAGTCTCCGTACGGAAGAGTTGTTGTTTATAACAAGCCTGACTTTGAAGATAAATTTGGATCAGAAAGATTACTTACAACAACAACCGATAACTTCACTCCTTTAGCCGCCGGGACTCAGCCATGGTCAATAGAAATCGAAGGAGATTACGCAATTATTTTAGCTTCTGGATCAAGCTGGGATCAGATAAATGACGAATGTGTTGTCTTTGCCTCATCAAAGCCCATCCCTAATCTCACTAGTCATTACATGAACACCTGTAATCCGTTTCTCCTTTCCCACTTCTTCTCGGTCTATGACTCATGTGCAACTCACTATGCACTTTTTCCTCTCTTTAGAAGATAAGTTTTAAGTTGTTTTTCTCTTTTTTTGCGATATAATTTTTAAATGAAATTATTTTCATTCATAGTAATTTTTCTTTTACTTTTTTCCTTTATTGTCTCTGCTCAAACAGAGGTTATTTATCCGTCTCTTCCAGGAGTTCTCTCTCCTCAAGAAATTGCCAATCAAGTCCAGTCACAACAAGAGATCTTCCCTCTTTTTATGGCTTACCTTTTTCGCCTCCTTGTTGTTATTTCTGTCTCAGTTTGTTTGTCTATTATCCTTTATGGAGGACTTCTTTATCTTTTTTCCTCGGGAAATTCCGAAAAAAAACAAAATGCAAAAAGCTGGATATTAAGCGCCCTACATGGCGCTCTTATTATTTTTATCTCTTACTCCCTTCTTCTGGCTCTTGATTCTCGACTGATTCTCTTTAATCTCAATGAATTAAAAAAGGGAAATGAGATAGAAAAAATTCACCTAGAGTGGATTATAAAACAAATTTATTTTCAGATACCGTTTGGTCTTTTAGTTGAGGAAGCAGCAACCAATGAAAATGCTCGCGATAGATTTTATGATATATTAGATGCGCTCTACGATGCAGAAGACACCGCAGATGCAATAATCTGGGGAGGAAAAGATCTTTTAGGGATAATAGATGTCTGCCCAATAGGAATGGAATGTTGTGATGATTTTCCTTTTTGTGAGTGGCCACCGATACCCTTTGCAATACTTCAGCGGGAAAAAGAACCACGTCCTAATTTAAATTGTTTTTGGAACAGCATGGCAAAAAGATCTGGAGTTCCTACAATATTAACACGTCCTCCTGTAAAACCACTTCCTTTGGATGCAGTAGATAACTTTCTTGATATAGTAGATACAAAGCATCATATCAAAATCACAATAAATGAACTTGAAGAAGTAGTAGAAAGTTTTTTTGATCCTCGTATAGAAAAAGGAGATCCTCTTTGGCCTCTTAGAGAATCTTTACTGGAAATTATCCGCGAAGTAGATGAAATACTTGCTCATCAAAAAACTGGATTTGATTTAGTAATAGAAGTAAGAAAAATAACAAGAAAAATAGATTCTCTTATTAATGAATATCCTCTTTTAAAGGAGTCTCCTTTTTGGAATGTTTTAGAAAAAATGTCAGGAGATTGGCTATTAGGAAAAGAGTCATTTGCAAAAGGAGAATCTGGTTATCGAGATATTCCCTATATTGAACAAGACGATCTTCGATGGAGACATATTAGATATAATTACGATACCCTTTACTCTTCCGGTTGTCTTTTGGCTTCTACCACAATGGCTCTCAAAAGTTTTGGAATTGATGTGGACATTATCGAAGCATTACGTTTTTCAAAAGCAAATGGACACACAGGTATTATGGGTGGAACTCTTTTTCCTTTTACTTGTCATTTTGCACAAACACACGGTTTAAATTGCAAAAGAATAACCAACCCTAGTCCTTCTCATTTCCCAGAAATGATTAGCTGGCTTGAAAATAAGGGGCCGATTGTAATTGGAGGAATCGGCCATCCTTGGAGTATGGGAGGAGGACACGCCATTCTTTTAACTGGAGTAGATAGGAATAAAAGAGTAGTATATCTTAACGATCCATCAAGAGCTTTCTTGCATTCAGTAACTTTCGGAGAAGTTTTAAGTAACATGCCTTTTGAACTCGGCTATATTTCAAAGAAAGAAATTGCAGAGGCTCCTCTTTTTATTGAAGATTCTTTACTATGTGAATCAACGCCTAACAAGATCCTTGGGAGTCATGGTGGAGGAGATGGCGATTGCCCTGAAATATCTTGTGCTATCCAAATAAAAATCAACGAAATACAGCTTTACATGTTTAAACACCAAAGAGACCTGTGGGTTATATTTTTTGCAAAGGATCTTAAAAAAGAAGGTCTTTATCAACTTTATAAAGCACTGATGCTAAAAAGTTTAGGCATAGAACATCTTCTAAGCTATACAGATCTTCTGTTAGAAAAAAGTTATTATAATGAAAAAGAAGAAGTGGTAATTACAACAGACAGTGATTTTACAAAAATACATAGATACAATACTTCTGGAGAAAACCCCTATATTTGGAACTGGCAAAAATGGATTAATAATATTGTTTATAAAAAAGATATTGACTGTCACGTTACAATCGCCAACGATCCTGCAACTTTTTATTTAAGAAAACCTAGTGCAGACGAGATTATAAAAAACGCCTTAATAGAGCTTGCCTATCGCAGAAAACAAGCAGATATTCAATACTTGGAAATAGAAAAATTAATTAAAAGAGACACCACCCTTATCGGTAAAGTAGAGGGTGTTGTTGAAGAAATCTTTAGTGACCCTTATCTAAATATCTTTTTTTCTTCTCCTTTCATCAAAAAAGAAATAGGATCTCTTGGTATCTCTCCAGAAATAATTTGGTACTATCAACGTTTTTTAAAACAGTCTTCTCCCTTAGTAACTGCTTCGCTTTCTCCAAACTACAATGCTATTTTAGCTCTCAATAATTATTTTTTAGAAAACAACATCGACCCACAACTAATTTCTGAAGAAGAACTCCTCAAAATATTAAAGTTACTAGATATAAGTCCAGAAGAAATATCAATTTCAGAGATCAGAAACACTGACATTGCACATCCCAGCGAATACCTTTCTTGTGGAATGGAAATTCCCGTTGGAGAAACATTTGAGCTAATATGGGATCATTTTATAGATCTTTTGTTTGTTATGGACGGTTATATTGTGGAAGGGTTATATCTCTTAGAACTTCAAGAATATATGAATTATTTAGCTTCGTTTTGCTCCTGTCCGTGCGTTGATCCATGCTGTGAGTGTGATCCTCCATATTCTGGAGCATGCACTCTATTTTGTGACAAAGCTACAATTGCCGGTCTTTACTACGGAGAAATTATTCCAACAAGAATGAGAATGCTAAGTATTGCGGAATATATTAAACACTTAACTCAGGGATTTTTTAACAATCCTTCAGAAAATATTTGTATTTTAATTAATGAGGATATAAGAGACAACGAAGAAAAAATACTTTGCAATTCTGGTGGAAAAAAGTTTATCACAAAACATGAACTAATTACTAGAAAATTAAATTATTCAAGACATGCTCTTGATGAATGCATAACTCGTCCCGAACAAGTGGGTGATATTTTAGACGCAACAAACGTAGGAAAAGTCACCGTGTTTGGCCCATTTGCTGAAAAAGAAAATCTTCAAAGATATACTAAAACAAAGATAGATAACGTAATGATAAATACTCATGAGTTTAATTGGTTCTGTTGCTCTGATACACGACTGGAAAAATAGATTTTTTATCGATCTTTTCCTTTTAAAAAGCAAAACTAAAAATATTTTATTATCTTAAATCTTTTTATAAAAATGTAATACGGAAATGATAATGTCATAGTAGAGGGAAATAGAAATGTCATAGTAATAGATAAATAATAAATTAAAATGTTAATGTCAATTATTAGTAAATAATTAACACTAGCATATGAAATATCTAACTATGACTAAAAAAGAAGTTAATCGACATGCCATTATCAAAAAACTAATCAATAAAGAAATCAATGGAACTCATGCTTCAGAACTTCTTAATCTATCAATTCGTCAGATTAAAAGATTAAAGATAAAAGTAAATGGAAATGGTCCAGAAGCATTGACTCATGGTAATAGAGGAAAGCCTGGTAATCGTAGGATACCAAACAAGGGAAGAGAAAAGATAATAGAATTACTCCATAAACATTATCCAGACTTTAAACCAGGCTTTGCTTCAGAGAAACTAGATGAGATACACAATATCCAAAGAGATCCCAAGACCATCAGACAGATTATGATTAACGAAGAACTATGGAAACCTAAGATTAAGAAAAAGAAAGAATATCATTCCTGGCGTCAAAGAAAGGCTTGTTATGGAGAAATGCAACAGTTTGATGGCTCATATGAACACTGGTTTTTGAAGATAGAGGCCCCTATTGTTGCCTCTTAGCTTCGATAGACGATGCTACTAGCATTCCTACTAAAGCTAAGTTTGTTTCTGATGAAGGAGTATTTCCAGTCTTTGACTTCTGGAAAGAGTATTTAGAAGAATATGGTAAACCATATTCAATATATGTGGATAAATTCAGTACCTACAAGATGTCTCAAAAAGTAGTTTTAGCAAATCACGATACCCTAACCCAATTCCAAAGAGCTATGAAAGAATTAAACATAGAACCCATAAGTGCTCATAGTGCTCAAGCTGAAGGAAGAATAGAGAGACTATTCAATACCCTTCAAGATAGATTGATCAAAGAGATGCGTTTAGCTAACATTTCAACCATAGAACAGGGCAATAGATTCTTAAAAGAAGTCTTCTTACCTCAATACCGAGCCAAGTATAGTGTTGAACCAAGAAGTAAAGCTAATCTCCATAGAGCTTTGAATCAAAAAGAGAGAATTGAATTAGATTCAATCTTTTCCAGACAATATGTTCGTGTTATCAAGAATGACTTTACTATTAGTTTTAACAAACAATGGTATCAACTCTTAAAGAATCAACCAGTCACTATTTGCAAAAAAGACACCATCATTGTTGAAGAACATTTAGATAATACTATTCAATTTAGGATCAGAGGAAAACATCTCAATCATCAGATTATCCCTAAAAGACCCAAGAAGATAAAAGATATTCCTTGGATTATTCCAGCTAAAAGATCTGTATATATTCCTCCGGTTGACCATCCATGGAGAAGAAGCTTTAATCCTTCCTTAAAAGTTTAAAAGGTTCAGGTATGACATTTCTAAATCCTTAGAAGTATGACATTTCTATTTCCCGTTGACAAAGCGGGCTGTTGATGTTGACAAATTTTATTTTTTATTTTACAATAGAGAAACATGATCCTTTTGCTCTTTAATAATTCTCCACGCTTTTTTACAGCGTGTTTAATATAATAATATAGGAGGTAGATTATAATGAAGATAATGGTATTTTCTTTGTTTCTTTTATTGCTCTTCTCTTCCTTTGGGTGTTCTTCAACAAAAGAAGAAAACGTCAACTTTTTTGAGGAAGATGTTTTTGCAGAAGAAGAGATTGCAGAGGAAAACAAAATTCCCGATTGGGATCCTCTTTTTGATCTTCTTCAAAAAGAAGAGGGTTTTGTTTTAAGCTACTTTGATGAAACCCCCCTATCCATGGACTCCTCTCTTGTCTATTTTCAACAAAATATCATCATAGATTTTGTTGAAGAAAAGGTGGACTCTATTCGCCTTTTTGAAGGAAACAAAATCCTTGGTTTCCAAATTGAAGAAAATTTTGTTGAGAAAGATATAATTTTTTATTTTGGAAAACCAAGCAAAAAAAGTATAGAGAACGAGAGGGTCTACTTAATGTATCTCTTTCCTAAAAAAATAAAAATTTTGTTTTGGGAGGAGAAAGATGGGGGTAACCCCATGGCTGAAATAATGATGGATCATTAAAACAAAGGGGCACTACATTAACAGTAGTGCCCCTTTTTACGTGTCAAATCATTTAATATAGACACCGAAACTATCTTGTATGCATCACAGAAAATGACACCATAGAAGGAATTAATCTTTTTATACTAGGATCAACTTTTTTATAATTTTTCTCTAAATACACTGCATGAAGTTTCTTAATCTTTCTATCAATTTCTCTTTTTAACTCGGCAGGATTTAAAAACTCATAAACTTTTGTTAATTCATCTTTTGTCTCTTGGTTTACTTGATTAGATTCCATGATTCTTCGGTAGGGAGTTTTTGCTTTATCGTATTTACGATGTATTCTCCCCTTAATTCTCTCTTTCTTTATTAGCTTCACAAAAGGTTGAAAAAAGTTTTTAAATAATCTTAATTCATTTCTATACAAATCATTCATAATATCAACTTCTTCTTGTGTGTCGTATCTTAGGTATCCAAACGGCTTTCTTACATGTGTTGAATTCTTTTGTTCAACAAAACAATTATCGTTCTTCTTGTAAGGACGAGATCTTGAATATTCAAGATTTTCTTTTTGTGTATATTCGTACATATACCAATTCAAAAGATTGCTTCCGTTATCAGGATGTATCTCTATCCAAATAATAGGAAACCTTTTTCTTGAATTATCCATACCTATTAATGTCCTTTCTTGTCCCTTACCTAAAAAAGCTTCACCTTCCCACCATCCAAACAAGATATCAACTGTAGTAAGACTATTTGCATACTCTCCGCTTGCTGATGCCCCACAGTGCTCGACACAATCTAGTTGTATGTTTCCTGCGATATTTCTATCCAGATCAATACTTGTCTTTATTGGTACTTGATTTAATAATACGAAATCGCTTTTCTTTGTTGAATATTTGAAGTTTAACTTCAAGACTTCTTTTTCATGTTTAAGTTTTCTATCTATCGTAGCTGAGCTCATCCTTTTTAATTTCATTAAAACAGCTTCACTACATTCAATTTCTTTGAGTTCAATCAATCTATTTATTTCATCATTAATCAAGGGTTCTAATCTTTGTCCACATGGTCTATCAAATATATTCCAAACATCTACTAGAACTGGCTTAACTCTATTGTCATAATATTGTTTTCTTTTCTTTCTTGTTTCTTTTAATTTTACCTTGTATCTAAACTTCTTGATTGTATATTTTCTATCTTGTCCAGTGTTTTTACAATACTCATCAAGTATTTTACTTTTTATCTCCTCTTAAATATCTTTCTCTTAATGTTTCCATATATTGTTTTTTTGCTTCTATATCCATAATGATAATTTGCTTTATACTCAGACTAATAATGTCTGCAAATTACCATATTTTCGGTGTCTTTTTAAATGATTTAAGCGATGTCTCCATGGTGTCATTTTAGATGATTTGATGCGTAAAAATTGACGAATTAACTAGTTTTATGTTATAATGAAAACCATATAAAAAGGATCCGTTCTTTAACACGATGCTCCACGCTTTTAGGCGTGTTCATATACAAAAAAAAGGAGGGTAAAAAAAATGAAAATTCTTTTGGCTTCTTTACTTGTTTTGCTCTTTTTGCTTACCGGATGCCAAACAGAAATAAACGAGGAGATAGTTGAACTCCCAGAGGAAGCAGAAATAAACGAGGAGATAGTTGAACTCCCGGAGGAAGATGTCGCCCCGGTAGAAGAAAGATCTGACTATCTTTTCAGTCTTTTTGGGGCAAGTCAGAAAGAAATTCTTGATTTATTTGAAGAGGTGCCTCAGCTTGTATCAGAAGAAGAAACAGCGGGAATTGAAATTGAGAATGCCTCTGTTCTTATTTACCCAGAAGAAAATATAGTTTTCTTTTTTTCTGAAGAAAGAATGGTAGAAATTTTTTTGCCTGCGGGGAATATCTTTCTCGGTTTTGAAATCAAAGAGGTTCTTGACGAAGAAGCCGCTATTCACCTTTTTGGGGAGCCAGATGAAAGAGTCTTCTTTAGAGACTGTGACTGCCTAGTATACTATATGGATGGAGCAGATGTTCATTTTGTGAAAGAAACTGACACCTTTCGAGCACACGTTTCAATATTCCTACCACATTCCTACCACCAGTAGAATAACCTGGATATAGGGGGCATTATGTTTGTCGTAATGCCTCTTTTTTATTGCATTTCTTTCCCCATATTGTACAATAACATGTTGTTCCTTTTAAAAAGCAAAACTAAAAATATTTTATTATCTTAAATCTTTTTATAAAAATTGACGAATTAACTAGTTTTATGTTATAATGAAGACCATATAAAAAGGATCCGTTCTTTAACACGATGCTCCACGCCTTTAGGCGTGTTCATATACAAAAATAAAAGGAGGTAAAAAAAAATGAAAATTCTTTTGGCTTGTTTGCTTGTTTTGCTCTTTTTGCTTACCGGATGCCAAGCAGAAATAAACGAGGAAGTAATTGAGCCCCCGGAAGAAGCGGACATGAATGAGGAAGTAATTGAGCCCCCGGAAGAGGATGTTGCCCCATTAAAAGAAAGATCTTATCCTCTTTTTGGTCTCTTTGGAAAAACTCAAAGGGAAATTATCAATCTATTTGAAGAGGTGCCTCAGCTTGTATTAGAAGAAGAAACAGCGGGAATTGAAATTGAGGATGCCTCTGCCCTTCTTTATCCAGAGGAAAACATAGCTTTCTTTTTTTCCGAAGGAGGGGTGATAGAGATCATTCTGCCTACAGGCAATATTTTTCTCGGTTTTGAAATCAAAGAAACTCTTGACGAGGAAACTGTTATTGAACTTTTTGGGGAGCCAGATGAAAGAGTCTTCTTTAGAGACCGTGACTGTCTAGCATACTATATGGATGGAGCAGATGTTCTTTTTCTGAAAGAAACTGATACTTTTTTAATGCACGTTTCGATATTCCCACCGCCAGAAGAAGAATAACCCAAATATAAGGGGCATATATGTTTATTGTAATGCCTCTTTTTTATTGCATTTCTTTCCCCATATTGTACAATAACATAATGAGAAAATTCACTATTATATTTTTCTTTATTTTACTATTATCAGTTGTTCCGTTCTTTGTCTCTGCTCAAACAGAAGTTATTTACCCTTCCTTGCCGGGAGTTCTTACTCCTCAGGATATTGCAAATGAAGCACAAACCGAGGCAGAAGTGTTGCCTCTTTTTATGGCCTACCTTTTCCGTCTTATTTTAGTGGTTTCTCTTCTCGTTGTTATTGGAGTAATTCTTTATGCAGGAATTCTTTATCTTCTTTCTACGGGAAATCCAATAAAAAGTAAGATTGCAAGAGAATGGATACTTAGTGCTATCCAGGGTGCTCTTGTTATTTTTACATCATATGCTCTCCTTTTTGCTCTCGACTCTCAACTTGTTCTTTTTGGCCAAAGAAACTTAGAAAAAGGAGAAAACGTAGAAAGAGTAGATTTAGATTGGGAAATAAGGAACAGCTATTTTCAAATACCTTTTGGTCTTTTGATTGAAGACGCTATATTAAATGAAAATGCGAAGAATAAACTTTATGATGTTTTAGACGCAACAAATGAAGCAGAAGCGGTTGCCGAGGCAATATATCAAGGTAGTAAACAACTTTTAGCAATAATAGAATCCTGTCCTGCTGGAATGCCTTGTGGCGGTGGAGGTCCCTTTTCTGGCCCAGGTCCAATACCTTATGATGAACCTTCTCCAGAAGAAAGAGACAGTGGAAATTCAAACGTTCCACCAGCAAAAAATGGAAAAAACGCTGAAAATGGCACTTCTGCTATGCCTGTAGTAATTCCAGGAAGAACTGGAGGAATGTATTATGAAGATGAAAACGGGAACTGGCAGCCTATTAAGGATGCAAATCATTGGAAATCTCTTCCTGGCGCTAAAATAAAAGTAATATGGGATGATGAAAAAGGTTCTTTTATATATAATAAAACTTTCAGTTCTACTATTTTCCCTTTTGGGGATTACAAAAAGAAGAATAGTACAAGAAACATAGACTTACATGATTTTAATCCTCCGTTTATTTTTACCTCTAAAGTATCTTTACCTAGCAAAATTATACATTCTGTAGCAACACTCTATTCTGCTCCTTTAGTTTTCGCAGAAAATGAAAGTCATGTGATAATTCAAAAATTTTCAAGAAATATAGGATTTTGGTTTTCTGATTACATAAAAAAAATAGAAATAGACATGCTCTCCGCCGATAGATCTTCTCCAACGCCTTTACTTTATGAAATGAAATTTCAACAAGAAACAAATCGTCCTGGTCACACAAGATATATTTTCAATCGTGTTGATAATAACACGCTTAGTGTTAAAGAGAAAAAAGTAGACTTTTTCCTCACAAGAAATAATTTGATACAAGAAATTCAAAAATTTGGAGTAATTCTGTACAGCAAAATTGTTACTATTTTTTATACAGATCTAATATTTGCAGAGGAACGTGCAATAAAGGATGTCACATCGGAACAAGAACTAATAACAGATTTCGGCTATGAAAGATATGATGTTAAAAAAACAAATAATCCCATTTATGATGAAACTGCCGCTATTTATAATTTTTACCGTAATCCTGATACAAACAATGTTGCGGTTGTTCCAAAAAGTGGAGAAACCACAGAACCCTCAGCATTAATAAAACCAGATAAAGATAACATAAGCGAAATGTTATTAACTCAAGCATTTTTTGAAGAGATAGGGCTACCTCTCGTCGGTGTAATATATGATGTTTTTGAAGATTTAGACGTTGAAGAAACTCCTAAAGAAGAAGAAAAAGAAGAATTACCACAAGAAGAAGAAACTCCCCCAGCTGATCTCTGCTGTCCTCCTTGTCCTAACATTGCTTCTTTGGTTCAGGCAAAAATTGCTGAAATAGAAAGTTATTTTCCCATCTTTTTAGAAAAGCTAGAAGCGCTTCTTCAAACAAAAGAACCAATTAAAGAAGACCTTTTTCAACTATATAAGGCGGTAATGATTAAAAGTCTGGGAGCAGAACATTTGATGGGATATAATTCTCTTCTCCTTGCGAGAAGGTATTATGAAAAAGAAGAAATTGTTATTAGGACTGATGATGAAAAAACAGAAATTGGAAGATATTACTGGGATTGGAGTCAATGGCTTTATAACACTCTCTACCGTATTAAGACAGAAGATAAGATAATAGAAGAAAATGACCCAGTAACATTTTATCTACGAAATCCAGTAGCAAAAAAAATTGTAGAAGACGCTACTTCACTCGCATTAGCAGCAAAAGAGGAAGGAATCCAAGACGCAGGAAATCTTATTGGGGTCCCAAGAAAAATGCCTCCACCCCCGCCAGATTTTGGAACAAAGTTTTATCCACCAACTAACCCAGAAAAAACTCGTATCACAAGTTTATTCGGCTGGAGATATGATCCTTTCACAATGGAAAGAGTTATGCATTATGGAATTGATTTTGCAGGACCACGATACTCTCCTATCTATGCCTCTGAAAAAGGTGAAGTTATTTTTTCAGGATGGATGGGCACTCAAACTACAGGATATGGCGTGCTAATTGCTATTTACCATAAAGCAAGCAAAATCGATGAATCAGCCCAAGATATTGTAACTTATTATGCTCATCTAGAACCCAATTCTCTAATGGTTAAAAGAGGAGACATTGTTTCAAGAGGACAGCATATTGCGGGAATGGGAACGACCGGCAGAAGCACGGGATATCATCTTCATTATGAAACAAGATCAGAGGTTAGTTATCCTTATATCCTCCATACAGGAACACAAATAAATCCGGAAAGCTTTATTGATATTGATTATTATTCTTCTAATGAAAATTACTTTCTTTCTTATAAAGAAAATCTTCTTGAAAAGATTTTTAAAAACTTATGTATAAAGGATGTTTCTGCTCAAACAGACCTTGAAATTTTGTACAATTATCTCACTGAGAATAATATTAAGGTTGAAGATTTAACAGAAGAACAACTTCTTAAAATATTAACCACTCTCGGAATCTCGGCTGAATTTGTTCCTCTTCTGGTCGGTGATGCCCTAAAACTACCTTCTGATTTTCTCTCTTGTGGGATGGAAATACCAGTTGGAGAAACTTTTGAACTCACATGGGATCACTTGGTAGAGCTACTTGATACCATAGATTACTACGTCTCAGAAGGAGCAAGATTAATAGAACAACAAAAATTAATGAATGAATTGTCCCGCCCTTGCAGCTGTCCTTGCCAAGGAGACTGTTGTGAATGTGAAGAACCAATATGTGGAGGTTGTGCATTAACTTGTAACTTAGGGGCAATAAGAGCAGCTCATGCGGCGGTCGCTAAAACGAGAGAAAAATTAAGAGAAATTGCAGCGCATATTGAACTTCTTACAAATGGCCATTTTAACACTCCAACAGAAGAACTTTGTGATGATTTAAATGAGGATATCAGAGATGACAAAGAAAGAATCCTCTGTGCTGGAGGTGGAAGTAAATTAATTACTAAACATGAATTAATCACAAGAAAATTAAACTACTCAAGAACTCGTTTTGATGAGTGTATTACTAGACCAGAACAGATTGATGATGTTCTTTCTGGTAGTAGAAAGGGAAGAACTCCCTTCTTTGGACCCATCGCAGAAGAAAATCAATTCAAAAGATACACAAAAACAACAAAGGATGGCTTCCTTGTTAATACCAGTGATTTTAATTGGTTTTGTTGCTCTGACTCTGAAGAATAATAATAAGATGAAAAAAATAATCTTTACTCTATTTATTTTATTTTTCTTTTTTTCTTTTGGGATTAATTTTTTATTTGCACAAGAAGAAGAACAATATTTTGAAGTGGATTATCCCAAGATCCAAGAAATAAAGCCTGTTTATGTCGAGGGGGGAGGATTCCCTGAATTTGTCACCTACATGGTTTATTTCTTGATTGCTTTTTCGATTGCTGTTACAATATTTTCCCTTATTAGGGGTGGTCTTTCTTGGCTTACTGCAAAAGGAGATCCTTATAAAATAAAAGAAGGTAGAGAACGAATTAATGGTGCTATCTTTGGCCTTATAATAATTCTTTCTTCTTCTCTGTTTTTATCTTCTATAAATCCTCAACTGATTAAAATGGAGCGCCTAGAGATCATTGAAACAGAAGAATCTTTTCCTCCAGGTATTTATCTTTCACCGCGAGACTACATCCCAGAAAATGCAGATGAAATAGAAGAAGATGTATTTAGAATAAGTCGTCCTGTTCGAAATCTGGAAGGTTTTTCTGTAAAAACTATTAGAATCGCGAATCATCTTGATAATAAGGGGGAACTTGCAGGATATTACTATGCCGTTCTTTTACATGGATTACCTTCTTATCGAGGAAGATGTGCTTTATTTGTTAATAATGAAAATCAGTTTAAAGATTTTTCTGTTCCTGAGGGGGTTGTTTCTGTGAGTATTATCCAAGTACGAGAAACTCCCTTAGTAGAGGGGAGAGTTACTGCTTATATAAGGCCCGATTTTAACGAAAATTACCCTTCTCAGCCGCTTGATACCATAAGTATGAACTTTTCCCCACTTTTGATAAATGGTGTCTGGTCGGTTGATATAGAGGGTAAATACGCTGTAGTGCTATCCTCGGGTAATAGTTGGGAAACAACAGAAAATGGTTGTGGAATCTTTTTAGACTCTAAACCTATTCCAGACTTAAAAGAACATCACATGAATAAATGTAATCCTATAAAAAGTGTTCCTTTTTTTGCTGCTTATGAGTCTTGTAGTACACACTACGCTGTTTTCCCCCTTTTTAGATAATCTACTTTCTTTTTATAAGAACTCTTCTTTCTATATCCTCGCCAATACTCTCGGTGACAACATCATCTCTTGTTATTAATGCTGTATGAATAATTCTTCTTTCAAAAGAAGACATTGGTGGAAATTTTTTTTCTATTCCAGTCATAGCAACCTCATCAGCTGCATCAAGCGCAAGGTCTCTTAAATAATCTGCTTTTCTTTTTTTATAATCATTAATATCTAAATTAAGAAAGAGAGCATCTTTAGTTTTTTTCCTTACAATAATTTTTAAAAGTCTTTCTGTTTCTATTAATGTTTGTCCTTTTTCTCCTATTAGTATTTGTGGTTCTTTCATTTTAACATCTACTAAAAGAACCCTTTCCTCTCTTAAAGAAAAGTCTACTCGAATATCTTCATCAATAAAATAAAATATTTCTTTAATTGTTTTTTTTATCTCCTCCATCTTTGTTTTCCTTTTTTATAATATACTGTTGAAACACAGAAAAGACAACAGTGACCACCCAATAAAGACCAACAACAGAGGGGATATTTAAAAGAATCATAAAGGTGAATCCCGGAAGAAAATAAATCATCTGTGATTGTATTGCTTTTGCTGTATCTTGTTTTCCCCCTTCCTTTTTTTTCACCATTGTCATCTTCATTTGAAAATACTGTCCAACCGCTGCAATAATTGCTAAAACTATATTAGGTGAAGAAAGATCAACAATTCCTAAAAAACTGTAACTAACAATTTCTGGGGCACTAATAAATGAATAGAGGTGCTTCATCTCTTCTACTTCAAGCCCCCTCCTAAATATCTGAAAAAGAGAAATAAGAACTGGTAATTGAACAAAAAGAGGAAGCATCCCTGAAAAAGGATTAACTTTCCTCTCTTTATAAAGCTCCATTATGAGTTTCCCTTGTTTTTCTTTATCATCTTTATACTTTTCCTGAATTTTTTTTACTTCTGGCTGTATCTCTTCCATCTCTTTTTGAGATCTCGCAGCTTTAACCCCAAGAGGATAAAGAATAGTTTTGATAATAAGAGTTAAAACAATTACAGCCATCCCTAAATCAAAAAAAGGAATAACATCATAAAGAAATATCAAAAGATTAAATAGTGGTTGATAGATCAAGGAATAAAAAATCTGAGCCATTTTTAAATTAATTTAATTTTTTTAAGAGTTTTTTCGACATCATTTTTAACTTCTTGATAGCTTTTTCCCTCCACCTCTTTTTTAATAATAAATATGCCGTCTATTTTTTCTTTTATAAGAGGAATATATTCTCTCACAGCTTCTCTAAATATTCTTTTTCCTTTATTCCTTTTATACGCCCTTTTCTCATTTTTTATAGGATAAACAAAGGCAAATCGTGAATCAAAGCCATCTCCTTTTTTGATTTTTAAGATAAAAAAAAGTCCCAAAAAACTTTTTCCTTCTTGGAACACTGTTTCAAATTCTTTCCTTTTTTTTAGCCTGTTTTTTAGAGGCAACATAAAAATCAAACAGAAATCTTTTTTCTTCCTTTTTTTATTCTTCTTTTAAGGACACTTTCTCCTCCTTTTGTTCTTTTCCTAACTAAAAAACCGTGTGTTTTTTTCCTTTTTCTATTTTTTAGTGTTCCTGAATAAGACATGATAAAAATTTTAGATCTTTAAATAACTCACACATTTTACTTTAGTTTATAACAAAAGTCAATTAAAGATACTTTTGATAAATTGACAATATACAGATTGTCCCACTCTATTCGGAAAGAAAGTCCCATATCACATATATCTGCATTACTGGACCATCTTCTTCATAAGTTATAAAAATAACTCTTACTTTTTCATTATCGAAAAAATAGGTTTTTGAAAATGTTCCGATTGCCGACATACTTTCTTTGTCGGCATCACCAAGTATTTTTTCAATTTCTTTTGTACCCATAAAAATTCCTAAAACATCTTCCTTATGCTCTTCGTGGATAACAATGGCGTTACATGTTCTTTCCTCGTTTTCAAGCGAAAAAACGATATTTTCATAGTGGATGTGTTCACCCACTACATATTGTTCATTTATTCTTGATGGCTCTCCATATTCTTCTATGATTTGTTTTCTTGTCCAGCCAAGGGCTGAAAAAGGAAAATTCTCATAGATTAAATCTTTTTTTGCATCTTCAATTTCTTTCATTCTTTCTTCGGAAATAATGTCTTTAATTTCATAATATGTATTATTAATTTCTTCTCCTTTTAAGGAGGCTTCTCTCTGTTTATTATTTAAATAAAGCAAAAAAGAAAGAAAACCAAATATAACAATAAATAAAACAATATATATTTTTTTATTCATAATAAAAATGTTAACTAATTTCCATTATTTTAGCAAAAAAACAATAAAAAGACTAATAAAAAGGCGCTGATCTGGTCAGCGCCCACTTAAGTCACTTAGAGAGAAAGTCCCATATCACATATATCTGCATTACCGGACCCTCTTCTTCGTAGGTTATAAAAATAACTCTTACTTTTTCATTATCGAAAAAATAGGTTTTTGAAAATGTTCCAATTGGCGACATACTTTCTTTGTCGGCATCACCAAGTCTTTCTTCAATTTCTTTTGTACCCATGAAAATCCCTAAAACATCTCCTTCATGACCTTCATGGATAACAATGGCGTTACATGTTCTTTCCTCATTTTCGAGGGAAAAAACGACATTTTCATAGTGAATGTGTTCACCCACTACGTATTGTTCATTTATTCTATCCGGACCTCCATATTCTTCTATGATTTGTTTTCTTGTCCAGCCAAGGGCTGAAAAAGGAAAATTCTCATAGATTAAATCTTTTTTTGCATCTTCAATTTCTTTTATTCTTTCTTCGGAAATAATGTCTTCTGTCGGTGTTTCCATCACCACATCTTCTGTCGGTGTTTCCATTACCACGTCTTCTGTCGGTGTTTCCATCGCAACATCTTCTATTGGTGTTTCCGCCTTACAACCAAAAGAAAAGAGAGAAATAACAATAAATAAAACAATATATTTCATTTTTAAAACCTCCTTTTTTTATTTTAATGTACAAACCTCTTTTTTCATTTATATTATACAATAT
>Ga0075120_10000624_pt1 | contig 28997 bp, 12 predicted proteins | sample AntAceMetag02UKL_FD_69792 | JGI IMG/M metagenome (GOLD analysis project Ga0075120, IMG submission 69792) | Saline lake microbial communities from Ace Lake, Antarctica - Antarctic Ace Lake Metagenome 02UKL | ecosystem: Environmental > Aquatic > Non-marine Saline and Alkaline > Saline | place...
TCATCCATCTTCCCCGGTACACTGGCGTGGATGAAGTAGATTCCGCTTGAAAGTTCATCGGCGTTGAAAGTGAATTGATGGTAACCAACTGAATAGTGTTCATCCGCAAGAGCTGCTATTTTCTGACCTGTTATGTTATAAACGCTGATTTTCAATTCTGATGATATTGGTAAACCTACTGAAATGGTTGTCGTTGGATTGAAAGGATTCGGGTATGTGGAAACCACAGAATATTCCGTTGGCAATCCCGTTATCTTGGCATCCTCGACACGATCTTCATATTCAACTTGAAATGACCAAGTTTCGTTCGCCCATGTTCCTTCAGTATTGCCATCAGTAGCTCTGACTGTCCAGTAGTAGGTAGAGGTCAGGAGATCATATAAACGAACCTCAGTGGCATCTAAGCTGTCGCCAATCTGCCAGGCTGTAGAAAGGTCACGATTGAAATCCAACCAGACATCATAATGCGGTCTATCATCCGGATTAGGGTCAGTCGTTCGTTGCCATCTAAGACGTTGAGTATTTTCTACTAAAGTATCCCCATCAGGGGGTGAAAATAACCTGAAAAGATCCGGAGGCTCGGGAGAATAATGGTTCTCGAGCCAATAGATGTCAGATCCATGCGAGTTGAATAGATCGTAGTCGCCATCATCATCTATGTCAATTGGACTACTTAGAGTTGTGACTGGAGAACTATTTCTATCGAGTTCATGTTGAGAAAACTCCAACTCGCCATCATTTTCCCACCAGCAAACATTTTGTCGGTAATCTCGATAATAACTGCTAATTATGTCATTATCGCTGTCTCCATCCATATCTGCAACGAACACGAATTGAGCGCGTGTCAGTTGAATCGATTGATTGAGAATAAATTCTTCTTCTCCATTATTTTCAAAAATAGCTATTTCATTATTGCTGTGGGATGCGCTCAAAACATCAAGATCATCATCTTGATCAATATCTGAGGCACATAAATATGGTGCATGATTAAAAGAATCTGAGATGGTAGAATGAGTAAATTCCATGTTTCCATCATTTTCTAACCATGATATGAAGTCATTCTGAGTATTTGAAACATAAAGAATATCAATATCCTCATCCTCATCAAAATCCATTACAATTGCTGAATATGGAGAAGTATATGAGTGAGGAATAGCCGGATTTATACCAAAATCTTGAAGAGCAAAAGCCATATTTCCATTATTTTCGTACCAGCCTAATCTTGCTTCATATGCTGATGGTCTATTACAAATGATATCTACATCGAAATCACCATCTATATCAGCAGCAGAAATCGAATTAGTATGCCCAAGACCGACAGTATGTTCGATGAAGTTTTGAGTGCCATCATTTTCCCACCAGGATACTCCACCTTCTCCTTGGTTTATTACCCCTCTGGAGGCAACGATATCAATATCATCATCACAATCCATATCCATTGCGTAACATGATTTTGCATGAGGAAAGTAACCAAGGTAATGGCGGATGAATTGCTGGTCATTAACTTGTTCCAACCAAGACACAGAATGAGATCCTAATGAGGTGCAGACTAAATCAATATCTTCATCTCCATCAATATCCGAATTGCGTAGTGAGGTGGCACCTATGATAGAACCTGCCAGATTATGTGCAACAAACTCAAAGTTTCCCAGGTTTTCCCACCATGTAAAAGTGTCATCATCCTCGGCTGTTACTACAATGTCTACATTCCGATCACCATCAATATCTGCCACACAAGCGTAGTTGCAAGACTTATAATTATCATTAATAATATGTTCATCGAAATCACCATTGCCATTATTTACAAATAGATACAATCCTCGATATATTGATGAAGCCAGGATATCTATAAAATCATCGCCATCAATGTCAATGCATTTTCGAATTCGAGCCTGTCTAAAGTTTGTTATGAGTACTTGTTCAGTGAAATTTAAATTCCCATCATTTTCCAAACAGATAATTCTATTAGCACCAGTATCTGCAAATAATAAATCGATATCGTTGTCATCTTCGATGTCACAAGCATCGATAGAACCAACGTAGCTTATGTTGTTAACCAAAGTATGTTCAGTATATTCTTGATTTCCATCATTCTCAAACCATACCAGTGAATCCGGTTCCCGAGCTTGTGGATGCATTCCCGCAATAATATCAATATCATCATCTCCATCCAAATCAACTGCTTCTACGACTGCGTTGCGAAATCCTAGAGGAATGGTGTGTTCATTGAAGCTTAAATCCCCTTCATTCTCCCACCATATTATCAACCTCATAGAAGTGCTCAAAATATCCCTGTCACCATCTTCATCCATATCTATATTTTTAAGATAAATAAGATTTTGATGAACACTGTCTTGCAATGAATGCTGTGTAAATTGTTCGCTACCGTTGTTTTCCCACCATGAAGTCACATCCCGATCCATCCGATCTCCACCGGAACTGAGTAAATCGATATCACCATCTCCATCAAAATCATCAACTATTACTGACCTGGCAGCATAATTTCGACTTATTACATGAGATACTAAAACAGAATTTCCCGTGTTTTCCCACCAGCGAAATCGATCGTTGCTGTAACTATCATCTGCGGATGTAATTAAATCCATGTCACCATCAGAATCCAGATCAGCATGTTCCACGAACCATACACCTTTGTAGTTATCCGTTATCTGATGAGAGGTAAACTCTTCCTGCGAATAGCAGGTAGAAACGGATATGATTAATATTAGAAGAACTCCAACACTCTCAAATTTCACACGCATCTGTCTTTCCTTTCAAATTGTGTGGCATGCAATCAGATCATCGTATTAACACAACCTTTATAGTTTCATCTATATTTCTAGTTACACTTGCATGGATGAAGTAGATTCCACTGGATAGAGTTGAGCTTTCCAATGTGAAATTGTGAATTCCGGCGGGATGACTTCCGCTGGTGAGGACGGCTACATTTTGTCCCAGGGTGTTATAGATCATGAGATTAAGATTTGCTGACTGCGGGAGTGAAACTGTTATTTTTGTTTTTGAATTGAATGGATTGGGATATGGTTCTGTGATAGAGAACTTCTCGGGGATTTTTTCTGTAGGGGGATGCTGAACCGGGTTATGGGGACCGTCGTAGATTAATGCGCCGATGTCAGCGCGGGTGTTGTCGGGGTCGAGAGGTGAATTTGGAGAACCGGCATTTATCAGGGGGCTGTCCTCCTGGAGGCGATAGTTGTGTCTTTGTGCATCCTCGAACAGGGGATCAACATCGATTAGTAGTCCTTCGCCGGTGTTTCCGACGAAAGGATTTTCGGAAAGGACGTTATAGGTTCCTGAATACTCAATCAAGTCCGCTTCGATTGAGCTGTAGGCACCGTGGAAGAAGCTGTTGCGGATGTTATCAGCGCCGGTGATGGCGGGTTGGTCGTAATCGTTTTCGAAAGCGCGGAAGGTACAATTTGTCACGTTTGCATAGAATGTGTTCTCCGGAATTCCTAAATCGATACGTCCTTCGACTACATTGCGCCGGAAATCCATTGAGACAGGAAAATGACCTCGTTCATCGAAAGCGAATGCTCCCTCAAACCAGCATTCGGATATGGATTTATGATCAAGATCTACATCAGGCCGGTAAAAGCTACAAACACCGCTGTCCCCTGTCACATGAAACTTTGAGTTCCGAATATAGTCCGGTTGAGGCAGCGCATAGGAATAGCCAGTTACTTCAAGGAAATCCCAGGAGGAATCTGCCTGGATTCCGTCATCCTGCCCGGTTGTCTTGTCTTCAATAAGCGGGATGGGCGATGCTGAGGTGAAATTGGCAAATATTCTTACAGGATTTCGTTCAGTACCGTTGATCAGGAGATCTGATCCGTCAAGTACCAGTTTTCCAAGCTCCATTCCCAGCCTGTGAAAACGTAATGTAGTTCCCGCTCCCAATTCGAGACGTTTACCGGGCCAGACATGAGTAGCGCCGTAAATGTGAACAGTCTCACCGCGGAAATCTCCAAAAATGGTGTTTTCCGCCATAATTTCCGGGAAATGTGGAGGTGAGGTAGTGCGAAACCGTTGATCATAAGAGAAATCTTTTTGATAACCGGTGCCTTCGCAATTATCGTTATGCAGATATCCCCGTCTTCCCTGGGCAAGGCTGCCTCTCAGCCATATCGAGCCCCGTTCATCCGTCTCCCCGGCATGTTCACCATCCGGATCACACCAGACATAACCGTCACCATCGTTGTTCTGATGTTCAAAAGTGAATGAGCCGTAAGCTAACAGAGCGGCAGTAATGACAATATGTTTCCGAGAATGACCACCGGGCTGATTCAATCCGTTCCCCCTTCCGTTTGGATCAACATCTTTGATAATTATGTTTTGTTCACTTACAAGTCCTAGTTTATCGGCATAATTCAAGGGAAAAGAATCCGGAATAGTATATGCAGAGTATGAAGAATATATCACATTATCCCAGATTTCCAGGTTTCCCGAGCATCCGATAGTACATGATCCGTTTACAACGCCGTTTATCCCACCGAAACCACTGGGATGAGTGCCCATTGAAGCGGCAAGCTGTAAATCTCCCTCAAAATAAATTGCAACATTATTACCGTATGGTATATTTCGTGAATTATCGATACGAGTGGAATCATAAGGTATTCCGGTTCGCCACTGCTGTAAAAAACATCCACCGTTTGAACCTTGCAACCTGCTCTGATAATTTCCCCCAACATTTGAAAAATATGTTCCACCTCCGCCAGCGGCACTAATCAAAGCATTGGGCGGTTCAATAAAAGTATTTGGTAAATTCTGGAAATAAGGCGCATCAAACAGGCTGTCATAAGGAGCCAGGTCACAGTGGGACACGAGCACAGTATCATAGAAGACCGGTCCTTCCATATTGAGAATTAATTGATCAGCAGTAAGGACTTTACCGTTGACAAATGGATTGCGTACACCTGCAGCGAGATCAAAAGGCAATCTTTCATTCAACCGGGTAAGCTCGGTCTCAGAGTAATACAGGAACTGCGATGCCGGACCGATAGATATCTCATCGTCTTGAGCAAAAACAGGGTGAGCAATCAACCCAATGAAAAGTAATAGCGGGGAAATCAGTATTGAAGCTTTTAGCTGCATGACATACTCCATGGTAGAATTCCGTAGAATTTTCATGCGGGGGTGCACAAATAATATACAACTTATAATCTGGATTTCAAATAAAAAATACATAATTAATATGAAACCGCGGAGTTTAATAAATTTCATTTACTTTGTTATTACATATTTACATCGATCGATCATTTCCCGGACATTTAGTCAGCCGACTGATCCGGGGCACACTGCATATAACCTTAAGCATGTCAAATTCACATTAATTTATACTAATGGTATAAGTTCTCTCCTTTGTCTTAAATTTAGAATTTCTTAAAATTTATGTACCTTTTAACCAACAGATAATGTATTTTGCCGTTACAATAATTTTTGAATAGAAGTTGGTTACTTTTAATCAACAGATTGTCTTGATTATTGCATTGACTGTTTTGATCTGAGAACAATTTTAAATACTTGCTTCAGAGATTCATGCATAGTTAATTCCCCAGTTCTTTCTTTATTATTCAGTATTTTAATACAATTACTTTGCTCTTGGAAACAAACTTTATAAAGAGGATATCATGAAACTAATCACCAGATTAGATATTGATGGATTACTTTGTGCCGCGATGATTTATAAGAAACAATTAATTTCATCCATCAGGTTTGCTACTCCGAAACAGATTGAAGAACGTTTCATTGATATTGAACAAAATGACTGTATCGCTCACCTTCCATTCCATCCGGATGCAGGGCTCTGGTTTCATCATCATGATTATGAACTACTTGACGATGAATTGATGCGAAGAGTAAAAGGCAAATGGGGGCAGGCAAAAAGCACTGCTCAACTTGTATATGATTATTACGATTCCCCTGACTTCGAGCAACATAAACCAATCCTTGATGAAGTTAATAGAATCTATAGTGCAGAAATCACAGAAGAGGACATTCTCGATCCAAGTGGATGGATGCTGCTGTATTGCTCACTTGATCCTCATTTACCACAGGATATTGACCTGGGTGAAAAGATCATTAAGTACATTTGCGATGGAAAAACAGCCGATCAAATCCTTGATATTCCGGTGATTGCAGAGAAAGCGATACGCTATTATAAGTCCAATAAGGAATTTGAGGCGGAGCTTGTAGATCATACAGAAATGCATGGTAAAGTTATAGTTTCAGATTTTCGTGGTCATGATAAACCGCCCCGAGGCAATCGTTTTCTTGCATTCCAAAAATATCCGAAGGGTAATGTATTTCTTAGAATAGATAATATCGGGAAAAAGCACCAGGTATTGGTTTCCGTTAGTAAAAGTGTATTTGACCATAGCTGTGAAACACACTTGGGGCACTTGATGTCACTTTTCGCCGGAGGTGGCGCTGAGGGTGCAGGAAGCTGTCCCCTGAAGAGAAATAATGCGGATGAAAGCATAGAGAGAATCATCGATTTCCTTTAATTAGAAAGAGAAGGCGACTCGTGACTCATGATAGGTTTCTTCTTCAAAAGCCATCCACATGTCGTTGTTGAACCACAGCGGTTTGGCATATAATTTTACTTAAATCACTCAAAATCTTTGCCAAAAATATCAGTTCTCTCCATCCCGCCAATATATCTTTCTTGCATAATTATGTACCTTTTGACGACCAGAAAAGGTATTTTGTCAAGACAGTGTTTTGATAAGAGACTTTTTACCTTGAACCGGGAGATTGCTTTGTTCCTTGTAAAAACTACTTTGTCTCTCATAATGGTGGCTTTGCTATATAAGCCAATAGGGAGTTTTCAAAATTAAATTTTTCATAGAAAGACGCAAGTACAGTGTCATTTAGATTGATCAAATTTATTGTCGGCATATTGTTAATGCTCCCTTTTTGGTTGGAAGCTTCGGGCGGCAAAAGCGACAGTACAGGTATTGGATCTGACTGGGAATTCAGAATACGCGAATTGAATGAGAAGCGTGATTTTTCAGAAGATGCTAAATCTTTTACTTATGCATTGTTACGAGCACGAAATAGCCTCCAAATACATCGGTCATCTACTCGTCTATATCTCCAGATACAATATCCTCATGTCCTGGGTTGGGATTCTCATAACTTTGACGAGAAATCTACCGTTGATTTACACCAGGCATGGATTGGTATTAATCTGGCAAATAACAATTCATGGTTACTTTCACTCGGCAGAATGGAATTAAGGTATTCTGATGAACGATTAGTAAGCCCTGTGGATTGGAGTAATTACGGTCGGGTTTTTGACTGTATCCGGCTGCAATACCAAACGAATTCGTTATGGGCAGATATGTTTTTCTCATCCCAGTCCGAGCGATCTTTCTCAAGCTGGCCTGAATCAGCTCCAGAGGATTATTTTTATGGTATTTGGGGAGGAAACAAGGATCGCGAATTTGAATTTTTCTTCCTGGTAAACAATTTATATTTAAAAACTCCTGAGAGGAAATGGCGGCAGTATTTACAACAATTCACGGCAGGTTCTAATTATTCTCTCCAGGTTTTGAATGATATGAAAATACAAACGGATATAGCATATCAATTCGGTTATGAAAAAGAATCGGAACTTTCAAGTTCAGGAGATCAAAAATCAGCTATTTCTGCATACCTTGTAAGGCTTACCCTGATGTATTCACCTGATATTCTTTATATTTCCAATATAAAAGGTGGAATTGATATCACTTCAGGTGATGATATCATTACAGAAGAAAGAAGAGAAAACTTTGATAACCTCTATCATGATTATCACAGGTATAACGGGGCATTAGATATCTTCAAAGACGGTTATGATTTCGGGTTGATGGATGTTTTTCTTGGTGCAGATATTCTTCCAAAATCGAACAGCAAAGTTTCAATAGAATACCATTTATTCAGATCTGCACAATCCTTCGTCAGGGATGGATTGTTTAGTTCATCGCCGCTTTATCTTGGAAACGAAATAGATTTAATAGCACTATATAAGCCAATTCCTGAGATTGAAGCAGAAATTGGAATGAATCACTTCTATAGTTTCACAGACTGGAATGATGAAGGAACCGGAAATCCCTGGTTTTATTATATTCAGATTAAAACCTACCTTGAACTAATTCTCCAGTAGATTATGGATATGTTTATCAATCATATACGTATAATATCCTACCTAAAACGCATAGCGGTTTGTATTCTCCTTTCAATTTCACTGATATCCCAAGTTATAGCTGCACCGGTATCAACTGTTTCTAACCTTGATTTTCGCGGACGAAGCGAAATTGCCGGCGAGTATTCAGATGACTCTTATGAAAAATATTCCGACCTGCGGCTGACCTGGGGAACTCTACTGAAATCTGAGTATTTACATAGCTACGTTCAATTCCAGGTGCCATACAGGATGGGTACCGATTCCAGGATAACATCTGGCGATCCGATACTGGAAATCAATTCTTCATGGATTGAAATACAGAATCTTTTGTCCAACTCATTGAGCTTAAAAGCTGGACGATTTTCCATGAACTATGGTGACGGCAAACTGATTGGAAGCGAACCCTGGAATGAGAGAGAACGAGTATTTGACGGATTATTAATGCAATCAGGGAATGATAGTTTATGGGCTGATATGTTCATTACAAAACAATCTCAAAGAAACAATCCTCAAAGTGATGAGAGTGCAAAAGAGGATTATTTCGCTGGAATTTGGGCAGGGTATTCCCCAATAGCTATTGAATCCTTTTTCCTGGTATCGCTCAACTCAGCTAATCCCACAGTAAACAAGTGGCGACGTATCGAACGCCGTCAAACATTCGGTGTTCTGTATTCGCTTGAGAACTATAACAAATTAGATGTTTCCGCTCGAGGTGCATTACAAACAGGTTTAAAAAAAGATTATCGCATTCTCCAGCAAGACCGGACGATATCTGCCTATCAATATTCTGCCACAGTTGCTTACAATAGTTCAGTGAGATTGCAGCCGAAAATTAGCGCCGGGATAGATATCAGCAGTGGTGATGATCCAAATACTCATTCTGAGGAAGCATTCGATAATCTGTATTATGATCGACATGCAAGATTCGGTGATCTTGATATGTTCACCAAGTCTGTTTTTAATAATGGTCTTCGTGACAGATTCATTCAAATTGAAGTTAATCCTCTGAAAGACTTAGAAATGCAAATTGCATTGCATCGTTTCGACTGGATGCAAAATATTGAGTTTGCTACCAATTCAAGTGACAGGGAAAGTCTGCAAATAGGAAATGAAATCGATTTTAAAATCGAATATTCTCCAAATAATGAGATAAGCGTCTTATCAGGAATCGCCTATTTTTCAACCTTGAATACTAAAGGTATTGGAACAACGGCAAGGAACAACTTTAGATGCTACATCCAGATAAAAGCTGTTTTTAACGTCCTTACTGGAAAAGGTTGAGGTGAGGATGCAATCATCATTGCGTAAGATCGCTTTCATTTTCTTCTTTATTTCCTGCAACTTTTCACACGCTCAGGAAATTCGCAGTTATTATATAACATGTAATACTGATGAGTTTCAGGGGCTAATCGACCGTCCTGAGATTGAAAGATATATTGATTGCACCTTTCGTTACGCAGATTATGAGTTTGATGACACAAGCATTCGAATTCGTGGAGAATCCAGCAGGGAGTATCCCAAGAAATCGTTTAAAGTAAATTTTCGCTCCGGGAACAGATTTTTCGGACGCGACAAGATCAACCTGATTTCTGAATGGACTGATCCAACTTTCGCCCGGGAATTTCTTGCCTATGATTTGTATCGAAAAGCAGGAATCCCCGCTCCTGAAGCATTATATGCGCGTCTCTATATAAACGGTGAATATATGGGTTTATATCTTGATGTTGAACAAATTGATGATCAATTTCTCGATTACAGGCAGGATTTTAGTTCTAATTCCGCTATCTACAAAGCCGCAAATAACGGTTGTTTCATGCGATTAGACGATGATTTTAATAATGCATGGGAGAAAAAACTTAAAGAGGATGATGGTTTTGACGACCTGATCAATCTAATAAAATGGCTTGCGTATGTGCCTGATTCGTTATTAGTAAATGGGCTGTCCGAACGATTCGACCTGACCTTATTGACTCGTATGATCGCCTTGAACGCTATTATCGGTAATCAATCTACATATTATCATAATTATTACCTGGTTCATGATTATGATACCGGGCTATGGCATTGGCTGCCGTGGGATCTGGATAAGACGTTTTCATTCTGGCACTATTACCAAAATCCGCAATATTATCGCAGCGGACACCAACTGTTTGAAAATGTCAACAAGCTGGTAGCTCGCTGCTGGCTGCACCCCCAAATACGCACATCAATAAAGAATGATATTCAATGGCTGAAAGAATCATTCATTAATGATGAATATTTTATCACCATGACCGATTCTTTGCATGATCTTCTTTTTCAAGCGGTTGATGAAGACACTTATAAAAATTACTCTACTGAAGAGTTTACTGACGGATTACAGGGACTCAGGGAGAGAATAATTGCGAGAAGGAACAGCGTTGAAACCAGGCTAAGAGAAGATCCATTACCATTTGATCTGGATGAAGCGAAATTGACGCCTGGTGGAATCAATTTAGAATGGTATGATACCTATGTTGAAAACGGCGAAGATTTTTACTGGGAATTAATTATCAGCCCCGAATCAACTTTTGACTCTGACGTAAAGGTTATCAGTAACCTCGGTCTCAATCGATTAGTACTTGAAGATTTTGAGCCGGGGAAATTCTACTGGTATGTTAATGCAATATCATCCAGTGGACGACGTGTCAGATCAATATCATACTTCAAGACATTCACAATTCCGGAAGATTATTGGACAGGAACACTGGTGCCCCCGGTGCTGTCAACAAATCAAACCTGGACAAAATCAGGGAGTCCATACCGGCTCCCCGAAGGATTAATCATCCCACCAAACAGGGTGTTGCGTATTGAAAAAGGTGTAACAGTGGGGATTGGTTCAGAACGATCAATCTGGGTCCTGGGAGGATTAAATGTTTCAGGGATAGAACAGGATTCTGTTCAATTCATCCCATTAGAACCCGGTACGTTTTGGGGTTCTATTAATCCGAAAGAATCTACTGATTCGGTGACATTCTCTCATTCTGTTTTCCTGAATGGTGGCAAAGGTCCGGATGGAGAATTTGAGAACCGGGTGTTTCAACCAAGTTGGGTTGATTTTTCAATGAATGATTGCAGGATAAGTAATGCTTACCTCGAAGGAAAAGCTTTCCTGTTCATAAGTTCAAATATCCATTTGGAAAATGTTCAAGTTTCCGATTTTTCAAGCGCCGTGATCATGGCTATTGGCGGTAATTCAATAGTTATTCGGTCCTGTAATTTTATCAATAGCGCAACTGATACAGATCATTCAGATATGATTGATATCTCGTCAACATATGGCGAAGTCGAAATATCCAATTGCAATTTCTATTTCGGATTGGACGATGCTATAGACCTGGATGGCAATTACGGCACCATAATTATTCAAAGAAATCATATAACCGGAATGGGTGATCATGGGATTTCCATTGGTGATACTACATCAAAAGTGTTGATATACAATAATTTCATCTCCCGCTGTAATGGCGCTGGTGTAAATGTAAAGAGAGGAGCTTCTGCGGATATTTACAACAACGTGCTTGAAAATAATCGGTATGGTATTCGCAGGGAAAATCCTCTCAGCATAGAAGATGGAAAGGTTTATGTCAAAAACTGCATTTTTTGGGAAAATATTAGCGATCTGGATAATATTCCCGGAATGCACCTTGATGTCAGCCACTGCTATAGTGAAACCTCACCCCTGCCGGGAGAGGGAAATATATCTTCAGGATTATATGCAAATTCCCCACATAGCGGCGATTTCAGACTAAACTCATTTTCTGCTTTGATCGACGCCGGTTGGGGAACCGATTATCCATTAAAAGACTATAATTTTGCACCAAGAGTTGATGATCCCGGTTCTGCGAATAGTGGAAGCGGCGAAATCACTTATGTCGATATTGGTATGTTCGAATACAGCAGTAATCCTGAAATTATTGATAGTGAGGAAAAGTTATATATACAAATCTATCCGAATCCATTCAATAATATTGCTCATATTAACTTTCCGGTCGTTGAAGAAAGCTGGGCAATTGTTGAGATTTACAATATCCTGGGACAGCGTATATTTCAAAGAAGTTTTGACCGTATTAGTGTTGGAAGGCATAATATTATCTGGAGCAGCGAAGCTTCACACCAATACTACGGTTCCGGCACCTATTTTTTTCGAGTAAGACAATCAAACTTTGAAAAAACAGCAAAATTTGTTTTAGTCCATTAGGGTGTTATTACAAAATGGTTAAGTGTATTTTATGCTCAACGAAAACTATCTAATCCATCATTTGAAACACAGACCGGAATTGAACAGGAAAAGTAGAACGACATGAATCTCATGTTAATCGTACATATAATCGAGAGCCTGCTGATTATATATTTCTCGATGTATTTCTTAATAGAATTGTCAATGATTCTGATCTTTTTCTTTGTCTGGCGGTCATCTTCAGGTTATTCATCTACAACATTGGAACCTGCAGGAAAAGATCAGGGTATAAGTATTATCGTCCCGGCATATAATGAGGAACTGACCATTGTTGATGTAGTAGAAATGCTTGGAGAATCAGACTATCCTGAATTTGAGATTATCGTTGTCGCCGATGGTTGCACCGATTCCACCCTCCAAAAACTGACAGATCGTTATTCGCTTCATGAAGTCACACGAGAAATTGTTGATAACTTTGGCACTTCCGGATTAAATAAAATTTACGAAAGCCCTCAAAATTCTCGTTTAACGGTAATTGACAAGCCCAACGGCGGCAAAGCAGATGCACTAAATGTCGGGTTGAATCTTGCTGAATATCCGTATGTTTGTACTATTGATGCAGATTCCATTCTTGACCCCCAGGCGTTGAAACAGGTAGCGGCGCCATTCCTGGCTCATGATGGCAGTAAAGTTGTAATGGTCGGGGGAGCGCTTGCAGTTGCAAATGAAACCCGGCTCGTTAACAACCGCCTCAAGGATGGCAAATTTCCACGTAATCCCTGGGTGATTTTCCAGGTTATTGAGTACCTGCGATCGTTCCTGGTTAGCCGTACCGGTCTTTCAAAGATACATGCATTGCTGATATTGTCTGGTGCGTTCACTCTGTTCCGGCGTGAAACCCTGATGGAAGCCGGCGGTTTTCTTTCCCCGCAAAATAATCACCCATATATAAAGAAACTTGGAATTGACGGACGTCATACTGTCTGTGAAGATCTGGAGGTAGTGGTAAGGCTCAGAAGATATCTGAAGGAACAAAAAAAGCCATCAAAAACCGTATTTCTTCCACGCCCAATCTGCTGGACTGAGGTTCCGGACAATGCAAGAAACCTCTCGCGTCAACGAAACCGCTGGCATAGAGGACTGTTGGAGACAATTCACTTTCACAAAACTTTGGTTCTTGAACCCTTCTACGGTTCACTGGGACTCATAGCAATGCCATATTACCTGATTTTCGAAGCTGTTTCGCCAATCATTAAATTGTTGGCACTCATATTTATCGGAGCATTGCTGGTTTTAGGATTGGTCAATCGAATGGTAATGGTTTTATTATTACTGTCGATCACTATCGTAACAGTAATTTTCATAGGGATTATCACGGTCATTGTTGAGAACTGGGGTAGAAAATACTCGCAGGTGAATGTATCCGCACTCAGGTACAAAAATGACCCGGACTGGATTATGCTCCTTGGAATGTCAATACTTGGGGACTTTACATTTGCCTTTATCCGCATGTTCTGGCAGTTAAGGGGGATTTGGGATTTTCTTAAGGGTGTAAAGTCCTGGGATAAATTTGAAAGGAAAGGATTTCATGAGACTTCATAGATTAATATTGTTAGTTATATTTCTTGTAACCGCGATATTTACCGGCTGTTTTGACAGTGATTCGGACAGCAATGATCCTGTTGGAGGCGATGTCGTAAGCGATATCTGGATATGGATCAATTATCCCGCACAGTGGGGAACTGTGACAGGCATTGAAGAAGTGCGGATTGAGGCTGGTCCTGCAGGAGAGATTGATTCGGTAAGTTTACTCATTGATGGTCAGGCGGAGAGTGTTGACTCTATTTCTCCCTTCGCTTTTTCATGGGACGTTAACGGTTTAACCGGCTCGCACACCATCTTCGCAAGAGCATTTTCGGATGAAGAAGTTGCAGACTCTGATCTGTTGACTGTTAGTGTTGCCGTTCCTCCTGAGTTATCGCCAATAATAACATCACCGGCTAATTTCAGCACTGTAGAAAATACTGTCACTGTTTTAACTGAGGAAACCACCTCGACTGAAGTGGACAGCCTTACACTTTACATTAACGGTTTACGCTTTGATGTTGACGATTCCGCACCGTTTCAATTTCAATGGACAGTTCCCGGTTCCGCAAATTCACATACCCTGTTTGTGAAGTCCTGGAGTGGAAATCAGTCCGGGACATCTCCACTTGTAACAGTTTTCGTTGAAGCTGACAGTGATTCCGAACTTCCTGTTGTACGGATAACTCGTCCCGCTGACTGGGCAGTGGTGCAGGGACAGATTGAAGTGATTGCCGAAGCCCATGATAATTATGGTATTGACCGGGTTGTTCTGATTGTTGACGGTTCAGAACATGCTACTCTTTCCTCTGCACCGTACCTGTTTCAACTGGATACTGATCTGCTGACGATAGAAAATCATACCCTGATCTGCAAGGTTTATGATACCTCCGGGAATAATAATCTGTCCAATATGGTTACTATGGTGGTAGATAGATGATGGTTTGGAAAACTCAACTCATTGAAAGGACGATCTACGCCTTTTCGGCAATGCTGATGCTGACATTTGCAGCTGAGGGAGGAAAGGCATTTATACAGGGGCGTGAAGCTGTCTCAATTTCAGATTTTTCTCGAGCTGTCAATCTGCTGAGAATAGCCACCCTGGAAGAAAATACAAATCTTGAAGCATGGCGTCTGCTTGGATATTCTTTCAGAATGTTAGATTCCCTGGATGAATCTGTTTCGGCTTATCAACATGTGCTGAACCTCCGTCAGGATGATTACGATGCCAAGCTTGCATTGGGTGCAATTTTCGCTCTGAAAGGAGAGACTGGCAAATCTATCATTATGTACTCAGAAATTCTCAATAGTGATTCAACTGATGTTGAAGCCTGGTTGGGAATAGGGCGAAGCTATGCCTGGCAGGATGATCTCGATGATTCAGAAAAAGCATATAAAAGAGCGCTATTTTACAACCCGGGGAATACTCGTGGTTTGCTCGGATTAGCTGAAGTCCTCGCTTGGCAGGATAGATCTACTGAAGCACGAAAAACTTATGGTAAAATTCTGGAATTAGATTCCACATCTTCCAAAGCATTAACTGGTCTGGGAAATACCTGGTACTGGACTGACCGCCCTTACCATGCGCTTGAGTATTACAGGAAAGCTGAGAAACTTGATAATAATAATCAGTACGTCAATGAAATAATACCCAGGGTAGAAAAAGAGGTGGGGGGGAACCACGAACCAGGATACACTTATTGGGTGGAAGATGACGATGGTCTCATTACGGAGCATGAAAAACTGTCTTTCTCTACAGGAAAAAGGATAAATGACACTTTTCAGGTAGGAGGTAAGTTTTCCGCTTACAGTTCATTTAGAAATGATGTCTGGAATTATCGCCGGAATATGGGATTGAATGCTGTGATTCATACTGCTCCCGGCTTCACTATTAGACCTGAAGCTGAATTAGATGTTTTGTCCGGAAGAATGGATGCACTTCAAATTCAAGGGAAATGGCGTGGAAGAGGTAGATTGAATTGGATTGAGAGTTCGGTATTATATGAAAGCAGGCTTTATGAGATATGGTCTGAAACATATTCAAGAGGAGGTTGGGGGGAACTCTCACTTAAACCGCATCGTTTTTTATCGCTGTCAGCAGGTGCTGGTAAGTGGTCTCTGTCAGATAAAAATGAAAAAACCCAGGCATCGGCGAATCTCCAGGTTAATATTCTTAAACAATTTGGAATCACGCTCCTTGCAAGTTCAAGATACCTGGATTTCAAAGAGAATTTGATTGGATACTGGACTCCGAATGAATTGCGATACGATGGCGCCGGTGTCCAGCTTGAGAGGAGTCTGAATAACGTCATTCATATATCCGGATATGGAGCATATGCCGTTAATACTGAAAAAGATCGATTTATTCATTTTAATGGATCATTTGGCATCAATATCATCAAGGATTACCGGATCAATGCCGGTGTTTCATATTTCGAGACCGACACCAATTACCGTATGCTGCTTTGGAAAATCTCACTTGCGGCTGGAGGGCTGTTTTGAAGGGTAAGTTTCTTGTTATCACCCTCCTCTTAGTCATTCTCGCCTGGACAGTGTCCTTAATGTTGAAATTCATGGACAGACCTGTTTTCCAGGCAATGCGAAATATTGCGGAAGAAATTGTAAGCCCCAACAAGGCATCCGCAAAACAAACCATTCCAAATCTTACAATAAATGAGTGGAAATCACTTGCTGCCGGAAGCAGATATTTCACTCGCGTGGTTAGCGATCAAATCCAGATAAGAACAACGAGACGAAAACAGGATTTAAGCCTGGATGAAATATCGTGGGAATCCATGTTCATGAAAGGATTTAACCTTGGCGCAGCTTTGCCAGGTTGTTTTCCATCTGAATTTAAAGCTACAAAAGACCAATATTATGAATGGCTTGAACAAATGGGTGACCTGGGCGCAAATGTTGTCAGGGTATATACTATCCTGCCTCCGGAATTTTATGAGGCGATGAAAAGATATAATTTCAACAATAGTAATCAACCCGTCTATTTGGTTCAGGGAGTGTGGGCTTATGTGCTGGAAGAGGGCAGTTATGGCGATTCGAGCTATATAGAAGACTTCCATTCTGAGATCAGGGATGTAATAAATGTCATTCACGGCAACGCAGTTATTAACGCCAGACCCGGTCACGCTCATGGTGTTTATAATGCAGACGTCAGCCAACATACTACTTCAATTATCCTTGGACGTGAATGGGAGCCGAATACAGTCAGTGATATGAAATGGCAGTTTCCGGAACGGAACTCATACCAGGGGGTGTTTTTCTCGGTGCCTGACGGTCAACCGATGGAATGCTGGATCGCTGAAACCCTTGATTATGCTGCGAAATACGAAACATCAGCATATAAATTCCAGCACGCTCTATCTTTTGTGAACTGGCTGCCCCTTGATCCAATGTATCATGACAGCGAATGGATCGAATGGGATGAAGTGAGGGAATACGACAACGACCTTGAAACTATTGATCCCGGAAAAATTCATGACTCGCCATTGTTCAAAGCAGGGTATTTTGCAAGTTATCATGCATATCCATACTATCCCGATTTTGTGTATAACGATCCAAAGTACAGGCAGGCTGAATGTTCACACGGGCGATGTACATATTATGGTTATCTTCAGGACCTGGTACAGGCACATCCGGGTATGCCGGTAGTTATAGCTGAATTTGGAGTTCCCTCCAGCCGAAGCGCCTCGCACTTTGAACCGGGCGGAATGAACCAGGGTGGACATTCTGAGGAAGAACAGGGCAGGATTAACGCTCATCTTATCAGTGATATAAATGAATCAGGTGCAGCAGGCGCAATCCTGTTTGCCTGGATTGATGAGTGGTTCAAACATAACTGGTTATTGATGGATTTTGAACTGCCTGAAGAGCGAAACAAGCTGTGGCACAACCTTGAAGACCCAGAGCAGAATTTCGGCGTCCTGGCGATGGAATCGAAGAATATTGTTATTGATGGTAACCTGGAGGACTGGAAAGATACAGACAAAATTGCAGCAGATCCGGATGGTGATATCGAGGCAGGCATAGGTGATTTAACTTCATTATGGGCGACATCTGACGCTTCATGTGTTTATCTGAGGGTAGATTTCGATAATGCGATTACCGGAACTGATTGGAAAGATCATGCCATCTGGATTGGAATAGATACCCATCAGAAAGATAAAGGCGATATGTACTTCCCGGGGAAGTCCTTTTCCGTACCAAATGGACTTGAGTTTGTCGTTGAAATCGCAGGTCCTGGAAAGTCGCGAATATTGGTCGATGATCCCTATGATATTTATACGGATTATTTCAAACATGAAGTTCCGGGTTATACCTCGGTGTCAAACAGTAATGGCATCTACCACGAGCAACGTCTCCTCACCAACAGAATGCGTGAAACACTTTACGGAGAATTATTCCCGGAAGTCTATCTCACCCGGAGTAATCTACTCTGGGCAACTGCGAATCCTGAAATGCCGGAACATAATTCCCTCGCTGACATCTTTCAAAGTGAAGATGGGAAACATATCGAACTGCGCATCCCCTGGGCTTTACTGAATGTGACTGATCCTTCATCAAGGAGTGTGCTTGACAATCATCAGGATACAGATGAGTTGGATATAGCAGTTACACCTGGCTTTATGTTTTATCTATTAGCTGTAAAAAGTCCTTACGACAATCCACAGCTGGTTGATGCGATGCCTGATGATTTTGAGCGTGGAATTAAATTCAGTTGGGACAAGTGGGAGGTTCCTGAATATACCTCTCGTTTGAAAGAAGGTGCCTCCCTGGTTGCAGATGCTTTTCGAGCAATCACAGTATCGACAAATCCTGCTGAAGAGTTTTCCTCCGAACCACAAGCTGAGCTTTCCCAATGGCAAGATGGTAAAGAGGAAGGGGTTTCGATTTCTTTTGACGACGGGAGTTCTTACCAGTATCGTTATGGTAAGAAACTTCTTGAAAAGTACGGAATGTATGGTACATTTTTTATCGTTACCGGCTGGGCTGGTCACAGCCCTTTGATAACGGGAGAAGCTGAAGGCTTAATCACCCGAAGGCTTTCAATACCGGAAATACGTGAATTGCATCGAGCAGGTCACGAGATCGGAAGCCATGGGCATGAGCATCGTTCAATGAATGACATGGTTACCGAACACTGGATAAAATCTACTTTTGCTGAAAGCCAGACCCTGATTTCAGAGTGGACAGGGGAGCAGGCGGTTACAGTCGCGTACCCGTATTCTTCCTTAACATCTGCCGGTGTGGAAATTCTTACCGACCTCGGATTCAGGTATGGAAGGATAAGCGGAAACCAATCAAATAATCCCAGCGATTTAGTAAAAACAAAACTATACAGCCATGTTATTATAGACGATCAAAATCCGGATCCCTGGTCTTATGTCAATACGCTTGATGAAAACAGGGGGAAATGGACTATACTGCAATATCATCATCTTTTCCCTAAAGACGCACGTGAATACAGCCAGCTCGCAGATCATGATGTAGAAGAAAAATATAATGTCACTCCGAGAAACTTTGAACGACAGGTACGTCTTCTTCGAAACAGGAACCTGAGTGTATATCCTATAAGGGAAATCGGTGATTACCTTGATGCTTACAAAGCCACAACACTTGAATTTTCAGAACATCAGGACAGTTATGTACTGACATTGAGAATCGACAATGAAAATAATGAGGATTATCCACCCCTGACAGTGAAACTGACAACACCCTGGGAATGGATTTCTATCGAGGGTTCTGAACACGATGGTGTTTATCATAACCGTACAGGATATATTAATTTTGATGCTGATCCAGGCAGCGAGATTATCATTCAAAGACTATCGCAAGAGGGATAGGATTATTATGAGAAGTACACTATTTCAGTTTAATCGATGTGCCATTACTTGTCTTCTGTTATTATGTCTAATGCTATACTCCGGTTGTTCATCGCCATCCATTGAAAATGGCATTAAGAATAAACTACCCGCTCGCAATCCGGATAAAGTCTTGCCAAAAGCAGCTATTCTCGCTACAAGTGATGGTGATGGATTGGGGACTTTCAGTGACGGCGTGGTACTTGCATACGAAGCGTTGAACCGTGCAGGAATTACTACTTGTATATGTGATCGCACTATCCTCAGTAATAAATCAAGACTCGATCAATACAACATCCTGATTGCTTCCACTCTTTTTGGGTATCATGATGCCGACCAACGTTTCTCGCTGACATTTATAGATGATGATCAACTGGATTTACTCAGTAATTGGATACATGAGGGAGGTGTACTTGTCGCTGGAGAAAATTTTGGCAGGAATACCCGCAGCGGGCATGACCGTCTTGTAGATACACCAGAGCTGAATTCAGAGTACTGGATACTTGGTAATGCAGTTGGAGTACCATTGATAGAGAAAAATCTTGATGGTTATAGCCTTCACATGAATTCCGAGGCAACCAACCCCAAAATATGGAAAGAAAAAGAGAAGTATTCTTTTGATAAGCCTGAGTGGATTCTTGTCCCTGCAGTTGATGTTAATACTACCGGTGTAAGGGTTCTTGGAGAATGGCGGGAAATCGACAAAAAAATCCCGGCGGTATGGGAAAACTCCTATGGTTCGGGACGGATGCTCTATTTCACAACCTTTAGACTTCTGCATCCAAGTCTGGACGGTGGTCTATCAACTCCGGATGAAATAGAAAATTTTTACAAATATCTTGCTGATATTTCTTCCGGGACAGCGAAAGAATCGTTAAATCCCAGGATTTCTGTTTCACCCTGGTTTGAAAACCACCCTGCTGCACTGGCGGTTACACTGAACTGTACCGGGGAGGAAGAAAACCTTGAGCGAACGATACGGTCATTGCTTGAGGATGCTCCCTCAATTACGATTTTTTCAAATCAACCTGAAATTCTTTCCCAACGACTTCCGGAAGATTTGTTGAATAATATTGAAATAGCCTCACTGAGTAAGTCAAACGAAAAACTGGACCGGATTGATACTCAGCTTGCCAAGGAAACGATTCATTGGCTGCCAGCCGGTGATACTTCAATAAAGGGTTTTCGCTTTCCAAGATTATCAAGATCGCATCAGATTTTACAGTACATCAATCAATCAGGTTATACTTATGACAGCAGCCTTCCGGTAAACCATCAGGATTATTACGGAGGTAGCATTTATCCGGTAAATCTTATGCTCTCTGAGCAAGATGGCAGTTGGTCGTTAAATCTAATGGAATTGGGACCGATATATCGTGACGACTGGTCATTCTACGGCGATGTGTCCGGTTATAAAATTCAAGAAGCCGCCATGTACCGTAAGTTTTTATTAGATTCATGGAATGAAATATTCCTTCCACAAGGTGGGCTTATGGTCCAGATTGGGGATCCGGAGTTTGAAGGTGAGTCCGAGGTTACCCTGGAACCGGTTAAAACGCTGATCGAAAAAGCTGTTTCTGATAATGCCTGGATTACTGACCTGTCAACAGTCGCAAATTTCTGGAAGATGAAAGAAAATGCGAACGTTTCGATATGGCAGACTGATAACAAGGTGCAAATATTAGTATCAGCCGGTGATCAGAACCTCGAAGGGCTGACTTTGACCGTAACATTTTCAGAAGAATGGTCAAGCGACAAATCCGAAACAGCTATAAATGGATTAATCCGGAAAGAATCGGATTTCAATGTAAACCTGATCAGCAAGTCAGGAAATCAATCATTCTACTCGCTAAACTACTAAACCGGAATATTCCGCCATTGCCATCAGTCAGCCGACTGATCACAATGACAGAAATATTCCGGTAATTAATATACATATGCAGACGGGTTCCCACGAAATTTTCTCGCGCAAAGCCGCTCAGACGAAAAGAATCAAATTTATTTCAACATAACAATCTTCTGAGTCTTCACGAAACTCCCTGCTTCCATGTTAATGAAATATATTCCTGAAGAAACTGGAATGTTATGTTGACTTGTTCCATCCCATGTTACATGGTGGTATCCGGCATCCATCCTTTTATTAATCAAGGTTTCCACATTCTGCCCCAGGATATTAAAGATCGAAATCTTTACTTTTGAATCTGCTGGAAGCGTAAAGGGAACTGTAGTTGTTGGATTAAATGGATTGGGATACGCTACTCCCAGGTTAAACTCAGTGGGAATTTGCTGATTCTCTCCATTGGAATTATTATTAAGAATATTTGCCATCTCTTTCTTAATATTCTTAATATTTGAATTGACAAGAGCAATAGTTGCCTCTTCAATACCTGCTGATTGAGGACCACGTTGAAGTCTGTTGTTCATGTGTGCAATGGATCTTAGTCGTATAGCTTCTTGTATCTCAAGCTCTGCAATGAGTGAATCCATTTCATTATCTAAACCTTCAGCAAGCTCTTCAAAATAATCAATAGATTCATCATACTCTCCATCTTTTAGCCAGATTGTTCCCAGATGGAAATCTTTGAATCTCTCAAAATCTGAATCCACCTCTCGATGGTAAATTTCATTTAAATCATAAATCCTGTCTTGAGGTCGTTCTCGTTGTAAGCGTGCAACACTGCTGAGCCCGTGGATTGCAGGTGCGTAGTTATTTTCTGCCAATTCTGTAAAGATTGCTGAAGCCCTCTCAATATCATCTTCTGTGGCATTTGTATCTATTAAGGCATAAGCTCTTATAAGTGCACTGGCTTCAGGGCTCAGTCCATCTTCCATAATATTCCAGTAGTCATCGCCATCATGATAGGGATTTTCCAGGATTGGACTCACTGTAATAGTGGCACTACTTGCATTATAAATATTTTCTTTAACCTGTTGCACAGTTGTCAAAGTTTTCCACCAATTTCCAGTAATATCAAGTGTCCCACCATTTGCAAGACAAAAAAGCTTTGGATCGTCAATACCACCATCATCCCAATCATAGAACATATCATAATAGCCAGAGGGAAAATCAAAATCACAACCCGCGCCAATTATCACTTGCCATTTTGCCCCCCCCTGTGGATCAATTTTCAGAGTATTGTTTGCGATTAGATTCCTTCGATTATTTGTGGGAGAAGCAATTTCCTGTGAATTGTTTATGAAAACAATTGCCTGTTGGGCGTTTTCATATAAATCAATATGATTTAATTCTTGAACATCCGTATTATCAAGCCAAATTGCAGACGCAAAAGTTTCATCATCGTCCAATCCACAATAGCGAATAACTGTTGGGTATGGGAAGTTTGGAGAGTTATCCTCACCGTTTATATACAACTCCAGATTATTAGATTTAATGGCATGGATACCTATATTTTGGAAGGTAGAGGCAATCACATAACCTCTATATATGTTGCTGAATTCAACACCTATCTCATCTATATTTTCAAATGTTGTTGCTTTCATAGCATACCAACTGTGTCCGGCAGAGGGATGGGAACCGAAGAATCCTTTTCTACTATGATGAATATACCCATATTCGATTATGAATCTATAAGCATTCCAGGCATAGGCAGCATTTTCGCAATAAGCTATTTCAGTGTGAGTAAGCGTGACTGTTTCTTCATCGTCGCCAGTTCCCTCGACACGAACACCCATGGAACCGTTTCTGATTATTGCATAATTAATATCAATCTCACCATAGTCATCGCAGGGATAAATACCTCCCCACAAATCATCGGTACCGTCTTCAATATGATCAAATATGACTTCTGAGCCGTCTGTTCCATTCACAACTAATTCAGCCCCATCTTCAATGAATAAAGTTTGTTCGGTTCCGAATTCAATGGTACTTCCTGCACTGATTGTCAATTCAGCGTCAGCTGTAACAGTTAAACCATCTTCAAAAATGAAGTGTCCATCAAAATCTACCTCGTTCGCATTATTAATCGTTACAGGATTAGTGTATCTCGCGAATCCCGTAATATCCTGGGTTATCACTGTTTGTTGATTTTCATTTTCTGGCTCGAGTTTTAGCAAAATTGCTTGTCCGGGGTCAAGATATACTTGAATAGTTGCTTCTCCCTCCGCTTCGTCTGGTTCCCAAATGAAATTATCTGTATAAGCGTATGTTACTCCCTGGGGAGACCATACTGTGGAGATTACCGGCTCTTCAGTTAATCCTCCAAAACGGAGACGAAACCATTCAAAAGTTTCATCTATTACATATCCATTTTCCCACTGATTACTCTGTGTGTTTACAAGCAGATAATATTCTGCATCATCAATCCCCGGTTTATCGAAAAGTCCAACAACAATATCACTGTACCAATCCTCATTTGTTACACCTCCGCCTCGTGATGGCCCGACAAAAGTGTCCACGTCATCCAGAATCTGCCAAAGGTGGAATCTTTCACCTATCTCCAGTCCGTCATGCCGTTCACTGTCTGCAACAGCAGTAGAAACCAGACTACTATGGATGTATGATGGTCTATTTGGATCCGTAAAGCTATCATCAACTCCATCCGCCAGCCACCACCAGCGTAGTTCTCGCATAATTGGCAAAAGTTCAGTGAGATGTCCGTAAAGAGAAGATATTGCATCATACGGCTCATCAAAATCCAAGGGCTCGTTATCTGCTATTGCATCAGGAACACCACCTTCACCGAATAGAGGGCGGTAATTTCCCGGAGTTGGATTGGAAATGTCCCACGATATTAAGCCGTGATAGAATTCATCTTTACTGTTGTATCTATATTCTCCTATTCCTTTTGCACCGGCAGCAAGACCCACATAAGCTTGCATTCCATACTCCGGCTCCGTAGGTCTTCTTTTCCCAAGTTCAAGAACCATGTCCTGACCATCTGCCACAGTTCTTCGTCGAGCTTGTATAATCCACCACCACTCGGGATCAGGTCCCGCGAAATCCTCATTGAAATGCTCATTTTCACTATTTAATTGTGAATCAGTGTATTTTTCCATTTTATGAGATAGATCTCTTAAATGTCGATTTTGGTTGATCCACAGAATCCTGTGATATATTGAACCAAAATAGGAATCATCAATTTCCTGTTGACTGGGATCTTCCTCGGTAGTGAACTTCAGATTATAATCGAAGTGCTCAAAAATATTCCAACCCGGGGCTTCTATTCCAAGAAATAAATCACGCGCAAAATCACGGTCAACCTGGGGAGTTCCTGAACTGTTATATATATCGTGAAAATTATGGTTAATGATTATCGGTCGTATCTGATCTCGTTCTCTTATTTTTGCAATCGCATGAGAAACAAGAGCTTCATACCTGCTATTGATAGTCGAGCTTCCAAAATCACTAAATCCCTCGTCTAAGAGATCGTAACCGAGAAATCCTTCATCAAGCATATGATAGTTTTGCAAATCCTCAATAATTTCATCTAATAAATCTTCAGCATCTTGATAGTTTTGCAACTGTGCATATCTTGAGAGTACCTTGTGGAAATCAAAGTTGAATGTGTCGTCGCCAACAATAGTAGTTGGATAGGCAACGCTATTGTCATCAGGATGAACCTGATCAGCGAAGATGCCGACTGATAAATCACCACCATAATCCGTAATGTGTTTTGTGTTGTTTGCTATATTTCCACTCATATATGTTGCATTTGTATTATTCATTTTTACATATTCACTGACAATCAAATCATTTTGATATGCAGGTGTCCATTCGTCCGGACCCCAAATTACCCAAAGACCCAAGGGCGAATCAAGTGGTCTTGATAATGCTAAACCATTCAAAACAGATAGAATGACGAACAGGATGATCAATCTTTCAGTTAAACTAATGCGGGAAAAATGCCTTTCCATGATGCTACTCCTTTTTTGTTTTAGCGGGGATGCTTAATGACAAAAAACGATACTATCTTAAAAAAACTATTTTTCTGCTTTCTGATATCCAGCCTCTTTGAATTAGTCGCATAAAATATACACCGGATGATAAATGTTCGTCTGCTTTCCATGTGGTACTATTTTGTCCTGTCGAAGCATTATGTTTGAAACGCGCAACCTTTTGACCGTTTAAATTACAAATAATAAACGAGACTAAACCCGGACGCTTTGCAGTAAATTGTATTTTTATGTTTTTATTAAACGGATTTGGATAGGCTCCGGTGATGGAAAGCTCAGATGGATTTGCCGGAGTTTTTTCTCCTGTCACGCCGTCTGCTCCCGAAATATTTCCGTCAGGCGTTAATTTGAATAAGCGTAACTCAGCGGTCCCGGTATAAATATCACACCATCGTGAACCAAATATTACTTCGTCCTCTATAGATAAAGTAGCTCTAATTTTGTTAACTGCGTAGAATTCATCAGGGTCCGGACCTGGAATCAGAACAGTATCTGGTGCCCAGAGATCGTCTCCCTGAGAATTAATCATATATGCGCGGATATCTATTTCGCTAGGTCCAGGAAATCCATGAGCTCGTCTTTTCCATGCATGAAAGGCATATATATTAGTCGAATCTATGGTTGCAAGACACATTGGAGGCGGGCCACTGCTGCTTGGAAAGTCACCACCAAGTTGAATGGAATAATTCTCGAAATAATTATCTCCGTTAGGCTGCAACCTGATCAAATGGGAGCCTCTGTTTTGGACACCGGCTATGACTATAGCTACACTTGTGTCCGCCATCAGAATCGGTCTTGATATATAAGCGCTGGATAATATTCGTTGCGTTTGTCCTAATCGTCCTCGAATGCTCCATGGCCAGCTTCCATCAGCATTAACTCGTTGAAGGTAGCATTTTGCGCCGCCGAACATAGAGGCAAGGTAAAAACCTCCGCTCGAGATCGGAAGAAGGTAAAGTTTCCTGCTGAAACCTCCCTCAGATTCAATTGCAATTCTTGACCCCTCAAATTCCAATTCGCCGTTAGCCAGAACGTGTTTATATCCGATTCTATAAGTACGAGGTCTGTGGGTATGATAATATGCTATATAAAGACCACCTTCTCCGTCATTGCACATGTCAGATGCAGGATTAGAATTTGCGGGAGCGAAAATGTTTAGATCGCCGTCAATCTTTAAGCTGCCGTCTGCATTCATTCCACAAACGTGAATTTCATCGCTTAAAAATTCGTTGTAACAAGCCCATACCCCGCCTTCACCATCGGAAATAGCTGAAGGTATCATACCATAATTGCGAAAATGATTAGTCCTTCTGTTGGTTATACTTCTTCCAGAAGGACCGAACAATCTGTCTCCATCAGTTGAAAATTTTTGTACGCGGATGATATCTAATGAATCCGGATCTAACCTTTGGTTCTGAAATACAACCATAACTCCGCCTTCTTCAGTCGGCATAGCTCCCATGAAAAAACCACTTAGACCGAGGGAATCATGAATTACCGTTATACCTAATCCATCGAAATAGGGATATCCGTCGATGTCGAACCTTTGTACCCGTGTAATAGCGTCTGCACCGCCTCCTGTCAACTCCTCCCATGCAACCCATGCGCCTCCCTCCAGATCAGCAACGATATCGAAGAGCCACACGTTCCAATTTGCCTGTATGAGTATTCCGTCTTCAGACCATTGAGCCTGGATTGGGATTGCGAAGATCAGGATGGTGATCACACTAAGATACAGGATTGTTCTCTGCCTTGAAGGCTGCAAAGGAATGATGCAAAACCGAGGAAAAAATCGATTAGATAAAATATTATAATATTCTCTGAATACCCTGAAACACACAATACATCCCCTATTCTGGTATTGCCGTCATCTGTTGAGAAGAAGTGAATAATATTTGCTATAGGCAATTTAGAGCAAATATAATCATATAGCAAGAGATATTAACGATTAGCTGAAATTTACTTATTTTTGGCTCTGAGAGCAATTTCTTATACGAGTAGTACTTACTTCATCAAGGCAATTAATTCAAAATCATATGCCGCCTGCCATTGAGTTGTGTTAAAAATCAGCCAGAGACCTAATGGCGAATCAAGTGGTCTTTATACTGCTGAGCCGGCGAAAATAGTCACAATGATTAACAGAGTGATCAACTTTGAAGTTGAAGTTGAAGTTAAACTTGAAATAATTCTTCTCATGATGATGCTCCTTTTTGTTTAAGCAGGGATGCTTCTTTACAATAGGACAATATTATTTCAAATAAACTATTTTTCGACTATTAGATGTTTTTCCTCTCTGAACAAGCTTAACCACGTAAACTCCAGAGCCTAAAGTATTGTCTGGATGCCAGGTAATACTTTGACTGCCGCTTGATGTATTTTGATTGAAATGGGCTACCTCACGTCCGGTTAAATCATAAAAAACAAAGGAAATGAAACCAGGATGATCAACCATAAAACTGATTTTCACGCCGCTGTTAAACGGATTTGGATAGGTTCCTGTAATGGAAAGCTCAGATGGATTTGCTGGAGTTGTTTCCCTTGTAATGTCTTCTGTTCCCGAAATATTTCCGTCAGGCGTTAATTTGAATAAGCGTAACTCAGCGGTCCCGGTATATATATTACTCCATCTTGAGCCAAATATTACGTCGTCCTCTGTTGATAGAGTAGCTCTATTTTTGTTTGCTGAGATGAATTCGTCAGGGTCCGGACCTGGAATTAGAACAGTATCTTGCCCCCATATATCCTCGCCTTCAGAATTAATCAAATATGCCCGAGTATCTTTTTCTATCGGTCCAGGAAATCCTTGTGATCGTCTTCTCCAAGAATGAAACGCATATATATTATTTGAATCTATGGTTGCAAGACAAATTGGGGGCGGGGAGCTATGGGTTGGAGAGTTGCCAACAAGTTGAATGGAATAATTCTCGAAATAATTATCTCCGTTAGGCTGCAACCTTATCAAATGGGAGCCTCTGCTTGAATTACCGGCTATAACTATAGCTACACTTGTGTCCGCCATCAGAACCGGTCTTGATATATAAGCGCTTAATAATGTTATTTGTGTCTGTCCTAATCGTCCTCGAATGCTCCATGGCCAGCTTCCATCAGCATTAACTCGTTGAAGGTAGCACTTTGCTCCACCGAACATTGAGGCAAGGTAAAAACCTCCGCTCGAGATCGGAAGAAGGTAAAGTTTCCTGCTGAAACCTCCCTCAGATTCAATTGCAATTCTTGA